>ENA-UOJO01001408-UOJO01001408.1-human-gut-metagenome-genome-assembly--contig:-P57-NODE-1408-length-30816-cov-11.634765_pt1 | contig 30816 bp, 33 predicted proteins | sample MGYA00242351_ERZ723898 | MGnify/ENA metagenome assembly ERZ723898 | reverse complement strand
GCGGAAAAATGGCTTCAGCAGGCGAAAAATCCCTCGCTGTTGGTCATATTTCCGGTTTTCAGATAGACCCTAATTGGAGTTCAGTATGATAGTCCGCAAAGACCACTTCCGCGTTCAGCGTCGCGTCGATCCGACCGGCCAGCAGCAGCGGGATTCCGATGGTGAATTTGGGATGCTTCGTCTTGTGGCGCACTGTGTACATACCCAGCAAACTGCCCACGCTTCCGCCCAGCGCCGCAACGGTCATCAGGGTCGCTTCCGGAATGCGCCAGAGTTTTTTCTTTGCCTTGTGCTTGTCCGCAAGCATAAGCACAAAACCGGCCGCATTGATTGTAACGAGGTAAAGAAGGAGAAGATCTTTCATACTGATTTCCTTTCGGGAGGGATTTTTGTGAAAAAGCTTTGGATTTTACTGGCGCTGGCGTCGCTTCTGTGCGGCTGTACTTCGGAGGAAACGCTGGAAACAATTTCAGACGACATCGTTCAGCCCGTGATGGCGCAGCCAGGGGAAATTTCCGTCCGCCTGCCGGACAACGCCGTGGCGCCGGTGCTGGAAAGCGACTCGGAGCAGGTCTATCTCAGCGAGGACTACGAGATCATCGTCGAGACCGTCAGCGGCGGGGACTTAAGCGCCACCATTCAGCGGATCTCCGGCTACACCCCGGACAATCTGACGGTGATGGAAACGGCGCAGGACGGGGCGAAGCGGTATGACTTCGTCTGGGCATCGGCGGGGGAGATCGGCGACCAGCTGGGCAGGGCGGTGATTCTGGACGACGGGAACTACCACTACTGCCTGTCCGTCCTCCGGGACGCGGACACCACGGAGAAATCCCAGATCGTGTGGCGGGATGTGTTTGACTCATTCTGTCTGGTCTAGGTACTGATTCGCCGCTTCCCAGCACATTTGGACGCAGGCATCGGCCACACTTTGGGGATACAAAATTTTCGCCTTGCCGCCGAAGCCGATGACCCAGCTTAGGAACATGGGGGACACCGCCACATTGACGGTAAAGACAAAATGATCGTCCCCGTCCGGAATTAAAAGAATGTCCTTGCCGAAGCGGTCTACCACTACGTTGATCAGACTCCGGTCGAAGCGCAGCTTCACGGCGGTCTCCTCCCCGGAGAACATCTGAAACAGCCGGGAAGCATGTTCCGCCAATGCCTTGCCCGTCAGTTCCGGGCAGGGGGTGCGGCTTTCCTCCGTCAGGCGGATATTGCTCATGCGGTCAAGACGGTAGGAGGTCACGCCGTGACGCAGAGAATGGGCGAGCAGATAGCAGTTTTCATTGTCCTGACACAGACCGTAGGGGCTTGCCTGATAGCTTTTGTCCCGGTATTTCCGTTTGCCGCCCAAGTCCCAGTCAAAATACCGGAAGGTGATCTGCTTATTCTGGGCGATGGCCTCCTGAACGGCGTCCACGTTGAAGTAAATGGATTCGTTCATGCTTTTGACCCGCCCGGAAACCAGCACGTCCCGGCGCATGAGCCTTGCGTCGTGGACGCTGCACTGGCTGCACAGCTTTTCAATCAGCTCCCGGGACTTTTTCTCCGTGAGGAAGCGGCTGGACTGGACGGCGTCGATGAGCAGCTTCAGTTCCGGCAGCTCAAAATTCCGGGAGGCGATGTAGTAGCCGCCGTTCTTTCCGGGAATGGAGAGAATGTCCACGCCGTAATCCTGCAGGGCCGCGACGTCCGAGTAGACGGTTTTGCGGTCGCAGACAATATCGTGCTCTTCCAGCATGGAAAGAAGCTCCGACGATCTCACCGGGTGATCCTGGTGAGAATTTTTTTGCAGGTAGTCGAGGATGTACAGGATTTTCAGCTTCTGATTGTCAGACTTGGGCATGCGGATTCCTCCCGGCGGTTATTCCTGACATTATAGCACATCTGCGCTGCTGGGGGAAAGAGAAAATTTGCTTTTTCCCGTGGAATATGCTATAATACCCAAAAAGGAGTGAGTGTTTTGGGTTATTTTGGCTGTCATCTTTCCGCATCCGGCGGAAACGCGGCGATGGTGAAGACCGCGCTGTCCATTGGAGCGAATACCTTCGCGTTTTTTACCCGGAATCCCCGGGGCAGCAAGGCCAAGCCGGAGGACCCGGCGGACACGGCAGAAGCGGCCGCCATGCTGGAAGAAAATCACTTTGGCAAACTGGTCGCCCACGGGGCGTATACCATGAATCTCTGCACTTCCGACGCGGACGCCAGAGCCTTTGCCGCGGGGATTCTGGAGGACGATCTGCGGCGAATGGCGACGCTTCCCGGAAATTTCTACAATTTCCACCCCGGCAGCCATGTGGGGCAGGGGACGCAGGCGGGAATCGACTACATTGCTGCCGCCCTGAAAAACGCCCTGCGCCACGACTATCCGGTGACGGTGCTGCTGGAAACCATGGCGGGGAAGGGCAGCGAGATCGGCGGACGGTTTGAGGAACTCAGGGACATTCTGGACGCCGTGGGAAGCGAAAGCCTGGGGGTGTGCCTGGACACCTGCCACGTCTACGATGGCGGCTACGACATCGTGAACGACCTGAACGGTGTACTGGCGGAATTTGACCGGGTGATCGGCCTGAACAGACTGCACGCCCTGCACCTGAACGACAGCAAGAACCCCTTTGCCAGCCACAAAGACCGCCATGAATGCCTTGGAAAGGGCAGTCTGGGGCTGGAAACCTTCCGCCGCATCGTGAACCACCCGCAGCTCAAGGACAAGCCCATGATTCTGGAAACGCCCAATGAGCTGCCCGGCTACGCCGGGGAAATCAAAATTCTGCGGGAAATGGAAGCTTAAGGCAACATTGCGGCTCGCCTTAAGAAAATGTTCATTTGACATCTGAACGAAAATGTGTCATTTTATTAAACATAAGAATTACCCGAAGAAAGGAGGGTGATGGTATGCAGAATATCCTGGAATCGCTGACGCTGGCCCAGGAAAATTACGCAGGCTCCTATGTGGGGATTCTGCGCTATACCGTACCGATACTCAGCGCCATACTGCTTCTGCGCTGCGTCCTGCCCCTGCTGACCTTCCGGCGGGAGCCGGAGATCTGGGCGTGGCTGAACATGACCGACGGCAGTCAAATCCCCATCACCCATTGGGAGAACGTCATCGGCCGGAGCAAATCCAGCGACGTGACCATCGACTTTCCCACCGTGTCCCGGAACCATGCGGTCCTGACCCGGTACGACGACGGCAGCTGGACGATCACGGACGCCGGTTCAAAAGACGGAACGCTGGTCAACGGCAGGAAGGTTCAAATTTGCGCGTTGAAGCCAAAAGACCGTATCTCCATCGGCGGTGTGGAGATGCAGCTCCAGCCCATTACGGAGCATCAGGAGGCGCGTCAGGCAGAGCTTCGCACCAAGGCAGCCAGCGGCTGGGACAGCGTGGCGAATCTGATGGTGCTGTCCATCTTGCAGTGCCTGATGCTGCTGGGCTTCCTGCTGGGCGGGGAGCAGGAGACGATCGCCAGCGTTCTCATGGGCTTCGGCGGCATTTTCCTGAGCCAGTGGCTGCTGTACATTTTCTACTGCATGATCCGCCGGAAGTCCTTTGAGGTGGAGACCATGGCGTTCTTCCTGTGCACCATGGGTATGGCCGCCATCGCCACGGTAAAGCCGGGGGAGACGGTGAAGCAGCTTGCCGCCATGGCGCTGGGGGTGGTGACGTTCCTCGTCATCGGCTGGTCGCTGCGGGATCTGGAACGGGCGAAGGTCGTCCGGTATCTGGCCACGGTGGCGGGCGTGGGCTTTTTGATGGTGACGCTGGTGTTCGGCACCGAATATTACGGCGCGAAAAACTGGCTGGTCATCGGCGGCCTGTCCTTGCAGCCGTCGGAACTGAGCAAGGTCTGCTTCGTCTATGCCGGCGCGTCCACCATGGACAGAATCATGAGCAAGCGGAATATTTACATTTTTATCGCCTATTCCATTCTCATCTGCGGCCTGCTTGCCCTGATGAACGATTTCGGCACGGCGCTGATTTTCTTCTGCGCCTTCCTTGTAATCGCGTATCTTCGTTCCGGCAGTATGGGCACCGTGGCGCTGGCCGTTACGGCGCTGATCTTTGCCGGAGTGCTGGCATTGAAGATCGCGCCCCACGCTCTGCGTCGGTTTTCCGTGTGGCGGCACGTGTGGGACGATCCACTGAACGCCGGTTACCAGCAGGTTCAGGCGCTGATGTGCGTGGCCTCCGGCGGCCTGTTCGGTCTGGGGCCGGGACAGGGCTTCCTGAAACACGTGTTCGCGGCGGATTCCGACATCGCCTTTGCCACCATTTCCGAGGAATGGGGGCTGATCGTGGCGGTGATGATGGTGCTGTGCGTGGCGGCCTACGGCTTCTTTGCCATCCGTACCGCACGGGTCGCACGAAGCAGCTTCTATTCCATCGGCTCCTGCACCGCTGCCAGCATTCTGGTCATTCAGACCATTCTGAACTGTCTCGGCACGCTGGATATTCTGCCCTTCACCGGCGTGACCTTCCCGTTTCTGAGCAACGGCGGCACCAGCATGGTCGGCGCCTGGGGGCTGCTGGCCTTCGTCAAGGCGGCGGATACCCGGCAGAATGCCAGCTTTGCCGTCCGCCTGAACAAGAAGGGAGCGTGAGCGGATGAACCGGGTAACCAAAAGAACATGGATCATGGGCTTATTCCTGGCTGTGCTTCTGGGGGGCATGATGTTCTTCCTGTGGGAGTACGTGACCCAGGCGGGGGAATGGGTGACATTTCCCGGCTCCCCTCATGTGTATAACAACGCCAACATCGGCTGCGGCACGGTGACCGACCGTTCCGGGAACGTGCTGCTGGACATTACCGAGGAGCGCACCTATTCCTCTGATGCCGCAACCCGCCAGTCCACGCTCCATTGGCTGGGCGACCGGAAGGGCTACATCAGCGCCTCCGCCGTCTCCCACTACGCGGGGAAAATGGCGGGCTTCGACCTGGTCAGCGGCGTATACGACAGCAGCGGCGAGGGGGGCGAGATGACCCTGACGCTGTCGGCGAGGGTGCAGAACGCGGCGCTGGACGCCATGGCGGGGAGAAAAGGCACCGTCGGCGTGTACAACTATAAAACGGGAGAGATCCTCTGCGCTCTGACCACGCCCACCTACGACCCGGACAATGTGCCGGACATCGCCTCGGACACCTCCGGGCAGTATGACGGCGTGTACCTGAACCGCTTCTTACAATCGACCTACGTCCCCGGCTCCATTTTCAAGGTGGTCACCACTGCCGCGGCGCTGGACTGCGTCCCGGACATTCTGGACAAGACCTTCACCTGCTATGGCGCTTACGAGTACGGCACGGAAAAGGTGACCTGCGAAAAAGCCCACGGTACCCTGACCCTGAAAACCGCTCTCGCCAATTCCTGCAACTGCTCCTTCGCCCAGATTGCGGAGCTGGTGGGGAAGAAGAACATGGTAAAGTACGTGGAGCAGTTCGGCGTCACGGACAGCCTGAGCTTTGACGGCGTCACCACCGCCGAGGGCAACTACGACATTTCCAACACCGCCCCGGTGTCCTTCGCGTGGAGCTGCATCGGCCAGCACACTGACCTCATCAACCCCGCCCGCTACATGACCCTCATGGGCGCTATCGCCGGGGGCGGCGTGGGTGCGGAGCCGTATCTGGTGTCGGAGGTTCGCAGCGGCGAAGAGATGACCTACGAGGCAAAAACGAAAACCACCGGCCGCATTATGTCTCAGGACGTGGCCGACCAGGTCAGGGCGTACATGCGCAACAATGTGCAGAGCGTCTACGGCGACTGGAATTTTAACGGCATGAACGTCTGCGCCAAGTCCGGCACCAGCCAGCTGGGCGGCGGACAGAAATCCAACGCCATGTTCGCGGGCTTCGTGGAGGACGAGCAGTACCCCCTGGCCTTCATCGTGGTGGTGGAGAACGGCGGCTACGGCAGCGCCACCTGCGTGCCGGTTCTGAGCAAGGTTCTCGCCGCCTGCAAGTCCGTCCTGGACGGGGAATAATGTCTTGGGGAACCCCTGAGGAAATCGCCTCTTACCGGCGGCGATTTCATCGGAGGTTCCCTTGTGCGTTATACACAAAAAAGGCGAAAAAACGCAAAAGATTCTGTAATCTTTTCCTCGTTGACAAATGTCTTTCTGTGGGATACAATATGCTAAAATTCTTCGGGAGGTACATGACGATGACGGCACGGTTTTCTACCACTTACAGCTCTACCCGCTGCGCGATGGCAGCGGCATGTTCCTCTGCGCGAATTAGCCCCATTCTGGACACTGCCATGATTCTGGCGGTGTCCATTTGCGTTGTACGACTGCTGCTGGCAGCAGCGGCGTGACCGGGGCTTCACATGGTATGAAGAAGCGGTTACGCCCTGGGCGAACCGCTTTTTTATAGTAAGAAATGAAAAAGGAGAACACTATCATGAAAAAAGTACTTGCTATGCTGATGGCTGCTCTGATGGTAGCCGCAATGTTCACCGGATGCTCCTCCAGCAAGCCCGCGACGGAGACCACCGCCGCTGCTGCTGCCGGTACCGTTAAGATCGGTATGTCCGGCCCTCTGACCGGCGGTGCTTCCGCTTACGGCTTGGCTGTTAAGGCCGGCATGGAAGTGGCAGTTGAGGAGATCAACGCCAAGGGCGGCCTGCAGATCGAGTTCAACGCCCAGGACGACGAGGCCGACGGCGAGAAGGCTGTGTCCGCTTACAACGTCCTGAAGGACTGGGGTATGCAGGTCATGGCCGGTCAGGTCACCACCGGTTCTGCTCTGGCCGTAGCTCCCGAGTCCACTGCCGACAACATGTTCAATCTGACCCCCTCCGCCTCCGCTGAGTCTCTGGCTCTGTCCGGTGCCAACATCTTCCAGATGTGCTTCACCGACCCCAACCAGGGCGCTTCCGCCGCTGAGCTGGTTTCCACCAAGGCGCTGGGTACCAAGGTCGGCGTGATCTACGATTCCTCCGACGACTACTCCTCCGGCCTGTACAAGGGCTTCTCCGACAAGGCCGCTGAGCTTGGTCTGGAGATCGTTGCCACCACTTCCTTCACCGCCGACAACAAGGCTGACCTGTCCACTCAGGTGACCCAGTGCCAGGATGCCGGTGCGGATCTGGTGTTCCTGCCCATCTACTACACCGAGGCTGCTCAGATCCTGTCCTACGCCAACAAGATCGGCTACGCGCCCAAGTTCTTCGGCTGCGACGGCATGGACGGCATCCTGACCGTGGAAGGCTTCGACACCTCTCTGGCCGAGGGTCTGGCTCTGATGACCCCCTTCGATGCCAACGCTTCCGATGAGGCGACCCAGTCCTTCGTTGCCAAGTTCAAGGAGAAGATGGATGGTCTGGTTCCCAACCAGTTCGCCGCTGACGGCTATGACGTCATCTACGCCCTGTACAACGCCATGACCGCCGCCGGTATCACTGGCAGTGAATCCGCTTCCGAAATCTGCACCGCTCTGGAGGCTCAGTTCGCCACCATGACCATTGACGGCCTGACCGGCACCGGCATGCACTGGGACGAGAACGGCATGATCTCCAAGGCGCCCGCCGCCGTGGTGATCGAGAACGGTGTTTACGTTCCCATGGGCTAAAGATAGTCCGGGAAAATGATTCCCTCAAAGGGGATGGGGCGGTTTGCGCCCCATCCCCTAACGAGGTATCATCCATCAGCAGTCTATGAAAACCTCGTTGGCGGACGGGGCTTTCATAGACTGTTGAGTAAAAAAGGAAACTCTGATTAAATCGCCTTCGGCTGTGAGCGGATCTTTTCCGTCCACTCTTCGGTATCGAAAACGGGAAATACACAAAGTATTCCACCGCTTTCGATACCTTGATTGGCCGAAAAATCTCTCGCTTACAGCTCTCGCCGATTTAACCAGAGCTTCCTAAAAAAGAAGAGAGAGAGGGACAATCATGAAAATTATTCAGTACCTGATCAACGGCATCAGCATCGGCTCTGTCTACGCCATCATTGCCCTTGGCTACACCATGGTCTACGGCATTGCCAAGATGCTGAACTTTGCCCATGGCGATGTGATCATGGTGGGCGCGTACATTTCCTTCTGCGTCACCAACTATCTGGGGCTGCCGGTTGTGGTATCCATTCTGGCGGCCATGGCGGTGTGTACTTTGCTTGGCGTGCTGATTGAGGGACTCGCCTACAGGCCTCTGCGGGGAACGCCCAGTCTGGCAGTTCTGATCACGGCCATCGGCGTCAGCTACTTCCTGCAGAACGCGGCGCAGCTGATCTGGTCTTCCAGCCCGAAGAACTTTACCAGCATCGTTACCTTCCAGCCTCTGCGTCTGGCGGGCGGACAGCTGGTGGTCACCGGCGAGGTAATCTATACCATTGCCGCTTCCGTGATCATCATGCTGGGCCTGACATGGTTTACCACCAGAACCCGCACCGGCAAGGCCATGCGTGCCGTTTCCGAGGATCGGGACGCCGCCCAGCTCATGGGTATCAATGTTAACCAGACCATTTCCATGACCTTTGCCATCGGCTCCGCTCTGGCGGCCGTTGCCGGTGTGCTGCTGTGCTCCACGGTTCCGACCTTGCAGCCCACCACCGGCTCCATGCCCGGTATCCGCGCCTTTACCGCCGCGGTTTTCGGCGGCATCGGCTCCATTCCCGGGGCTATGCTGGGCGGTATTCTGCTGGGCGTCATCGAGACCTTCAGCAAAGCCTATCTCAGCCCCCAGTTCAGCGACGCGATCGTGTTTGCCGTCCTGATTGTGATCCTGCTGGTGAAGCCTGCAGGTCTGCTGGGCAAGCAGGTTCAGGAGAAGGTATGAGGTGGATGTTATGAAAAAAAGACTGACAAAGGACAAAATCATGGGTGCGTCCACCTACATTCTGGTAACGGCGGCGTTCCTGATCCTCCAGCTGCTCATGAGTCAGGGCAAGCTGAGCAGCACCATGAAGGGATTTCTGGTGCCTGCCTGCGCCTATATTGTGCTGGCAATTTCCCTGAACCTGCTGGTAGGTATCTGCGGTGAGCTGAGTCTGGGTCATGCGGGCTTTATGGGCATCGGCGCGTTCACCGGTGTGATCGTGACCGCTCTGCTGGCCACGGCGGTTCCCAACGGCATCGTGCGGCTGGTGATCGCCATGGTGGTGGGCGGCGTGATGGCCGGTGCCATCGGCTTTCTCATCGGCATCCCGGTGCTTCGTCTCCGGGGCGACTATCTGGCAATCGTGACCCTGGCCTTCGGCGAGATCATGAAGAATATCTTCGGAAATCTCTATCTGGGCATTGATGACACCGGACTTCATGCCACCATGAGCTCCGCAGGGTTGACTCTGGGCGCGGGCGGCCAGATGATCGTCTCCGGCCCCAGAGGAGCAACCGGCATTACCAAGCTGTCCACCTTTGCCGTGGGCTTTGTGCTGATCCTGTTCACCCTGTTCGTTGTGCAGAACCTGATCAACTCCCGGGAAGGCCGGGCAATCAAGGCCGTCCGGGACAACCGGATCGCTGCCGAATCCGTGGGCATCAATGTCACCGCTTTCCGGATGAAGGCTTTCGTGGTCTCCGCGTTTCTGGCGGGTATGGCCGGTGCGCTTTACGCCATGAATTACGGCTCTATCACGGCTACCAAGTTCAATTTCAATACCTCCATCAACATTCTGGTCTTCGTTGTTCTGGGCGGCATGGGCAACATCCTCGGCTCCATTATCTCCGCCACGGTGCTCTACATCCTGCCGGAGGCCATGCGCGGCCTGCAGGACTACCGGATGATCCTCTACGCTGTGGTTCTGATTGTCGTGATGCTCTTTACATGGTCCCCCAAGGTGAAAGAAGCCATGTCCGTGGTCACCGACAAGATTGCCGGTGCATTCAAGAAGAAGGAGGCGGGAAGCAATGAATGACTATTCCAAGAAAATCCTGAAAGTTCCCACCGTGACCTTCGTCCGTGAGCAGGATCAGGGCAAGCAGCCCGTTCTGGACGTGCGGAACCTGGGCATCGACTTCGGCGGCCTGACGGCTGTGGACAGCTTCAACATTACCATCGGCCCCACCGAAATTTCCGGCCTGATCGGCCCCAACGGCGCGGGCAAGACCACCATTTTTAATCTGCTCACCGGCGTCTATCAGCCCACCCGCGGCTCCGTGCTGGTCAACGGCATCGACATCAAGGGAATGCCGGTATACAAGGTCAATAAGCTGGGTATCGCCCGAACCTTCCAGAATATCCGTTTGTTTACGGATATGACCGTTCTGGACAACGTCAAGGTCGGTCTGCACAATTCCATGAAGTGTTCCTTCTTCTCAAGCGTTTTGCATCTGCCCGGCTACTTCAAGGCCGAGAAGCGCGCCAATGAGAAGGCTATGGAGCTGCTGGATTTCATGGGGCTTGCGGAACATGCCAATGAGAAGGCAGGAAGCCTGCCCTACGGCGTCCAGCGCCGTCTGGAGATCGTCCGGGCGCTGGCGACCAATCCTTCCGTGATTCTGCTGGATGAGCCTGCCGCCGGTATGAACCCCAGTGAGACAACCGAACTGATGCATCAGATACGGCGGATCCGGGATGCCTTCCACGTGGCCATTTTCCTGATCGAGCACGACATGAATCTGGTTATGAACGTGTGCGAGGCCATCGCCGTGGTGAATTACGGCCGGATCATTGCCAAGGGAACTCCTGAGGAGATTCAGGCGAATCCTGCGGTCATCGAGGCATACCTTGGCAAAGAGGAGGGGAAAGCAGATGCTGAAAATTGAAGACATGCACGTGTATTACGGCGCTATCCACGCGGTGAAGGGCGTGTCCTTTGAAGTCGGCGAGGGCGAGATCGTGGCGCTGATCGGCGCCAACGGCGCGGGCAAGTCCACCATCCTGAAGACGGTTTCCGGCCTGATGCATCCCCGCAGCGGCTCCATCCACTTCTGCGATCAGGATATCACCCATATGGAAGCCTATAAGCTTCTGCGTACCGGTCTGGCGCACGTCCCTGAAGGACGGCGGATTTTCCAGCAGATGACGGTTCAGGAAAATCTGGAAATGGGCGCTTACATCAAAAAGGATGTGTCCCAGAAAGATCTGGAGACGGTGTTCACCTACTTCCCCCGTCTGAAAGAGCGTCGCAAGCAGATTGCGGGGACCCTTTCCGGCGGCGAGCAGCAGATGCTGGCCATGTCCCGCGCTCTTATGAGCCACCCGAAGCTCATGATGCTGGACGAGCCGTCCATGGGTCTTGCGCCCATTCTGGTCGATCAGATTTTTGACATCATCAAGGAGCTGCACAAGGCCGGCACGACCATCCTTCTCGTGGAGCAGAACGCCCGGAAGGCGCTGCAGATTGCCGACCGTGCCTACGTTCTGGAAACCGGCAGCATCACCTTAAGCGGCACCGGCGCGGAGCTTGCCAGCTCCGACGCGGTGAAGAAGGCTTACCTCGGCGGTTAAAAATTGGACACCCCCTGCATAGGATAGGCAGGGGGTGTTTTTATGTGCCGGAAAAACCACCTGCATGGGTGCTGCTGCCTGTTCTTCGGACTGGGGCTGATCGTGGGGCATTGTGTTTCCAGCTGGTTCGTCTGCTGCTGCGGCGGAATCGCGCTTCTGGCGCTCGGTTTTTGCATTATGCGAAGAAGATGACATTCGTTTGTCATAAACTTGTCCGGCGTTGAATAGACTGTATCGACAACGTGGGATAAGGAGTGATCCAACTTGGAATTTGAGTTTCAGAAATCCGCCTGCCCCTGCCTGGAAACGGTGCTGCGGGAGGTTCAGAATGTGGAGCAGACCCAGGAGATCAAGTTGTCCGACGGAATGCCGGACATCGGCAGAGTCCTTGCCGCATGGGGACAGACCATCCTCCGGGGGAAGGAATGGCGCAGCGACAGCGTCTCCTTTTCCGGCGGAATGATGGTCTGGATTCTCTATGCGCCGGAGGATGGCAGCGAGGAGCGGTGCATCGACGGCTGGATACCCTTCCAGATGAAGTGGGATCTGCCCGAACGGACGGAGGAGGGGAGCATCCGCATCCAGTGCCTGACCCGGTTCGTGGACGCCCGGTCGGTGTCCGCCCGGAAGCTGATGGTGCGTGTGGGAGCTGCCGCCATGGCGGAGGCCTGTGTGCCGAAGACCGCGGAAATCGCCGCCCCGGCGGAACCAATCGAGGGCGTGGAGCTGCTGACAAGCAGCTACCCGGTCAGAATGCCCAGAGAGGCCGGGGAAAAGGCGTTCGCGCTGGACGAAGAACTCACGCTTCCCGAATCCAGCCCATTGCCTGAGAAGCTGGTCTATTACTGCCTGCACCCCAGAATAACGGAGAAAAAGGTGCTGTCCAACAAGGTGGTGTTCCGGGGAAACGGGAACCTGCACGTGCTTTACCGCTCGGAGGAGGGGCAGCTCCACGGATGGGATTTTGAGTTGCCCTTTTCCCAGCTGGCAGACCTTTCCGGGGAACACAGCGGCGACGCACAGGCGGACATCCTGCTAAGTCCCACCAGCCTGGAGCTGGAAGTGGACGACGAGGGACATATGCGCCTGAAATGCGGCATTGTGGGGCAGTATCTCATCTCCGACCGGGAAATGCTGACGCTGGCGGAAGACGCCTACAGCCCGGGACGGGAGCTGTCCGTGCAGACAGAGCAGCTGGAAGTCTCGGCCATTCTGGAAAGCCGCCGGGAAACCGTCTACGGCGAGCAGAGCATCCCCGCGGAGGCAAACCTCACGGCGGACGTCAGCTTCCTCGTGGACTTCCCACGGCAGCGCAGGACTCAGAAGGGTGTGGAAATGGAGATCCCCGGCTCGTTTCTGGTGCTGTATTATGGCGAGGACGGCATTCTGCATTCCGCCACAGCCCGCTGGGAGGGGCAGTGTATCCTGAATGCGGATGAAAACACCGTGATAACGGCAATTCCCATGCCGCCGGAACAGATGCAGGCCAGTCTTGGAAGCGGCAGCGTGACCGTCAAGGGGGAAGTCCCTCTGGAAATGACGTCGGAAAGCAGTCGGGGCTTCTCCATGATTACCGGCGTGGAGCTGGGTGAGGAAAAGGAGCCGGACGCGAACCGGCCGTCGCTGATCCTGCGCAGAGCGGGGAACGGCCGACTGTGGGACATCGCCAAGGAAAGCGGCTCCACCATGGACGCCATCCGCAAGGCAAACGGCCTTCAGGAGGAACCGGCGGCAGGGCAGATGCTGCTGATTCCGGTATCATAAGTAATGTACGCCGCCCCGGAGAAACCGGGGCGGCACTTTTCGCCTGCGAAAAGAGAAAATATGGAAGAAAATTTTCTTGTAGCAGTTGACAAGAAGTGATATAATAATTCTTAGAGAATTTTATACAGAAGGTGTTTTTTATGACAAAAATTGATATTTTCTCCGGCTTCCTCGGCGCGGGCAAGACGACCCTGATCAAAAAGATGATCGCCGAAAGCTACAAGGGGCAGAAGCTGGTGCTGATCGAGAACGAGTTCGGCGAGATCGGCATTGACGGCGGCTTTTTGCAGGATTCCGGCATCAACATCACCGAGATGAACTCCGGCTGCATCTGCTGCTCTCTGGTGGGCGATTTTGGCAAGGCGCTGAAGAAGGTCATTGCCGAGTACCATCCCGACCGTATTCTGATCGAGCCGTCCGGCGTGGGCAAGCTGTCCGACGTCATCGCCGCTGTGAGCAAGGTGACGAATGACGAGGTCACGCTGGGCTACACCGTGGCCGTGGCCGACGCGGGCAAGGTCAAGGTGTATATGAAGAACTTCGGCGAGTTCTACAACAACCAGATCGAAACCGCCTCCACCATCATCCTGTCCCGTACCGATTCCATCCCCCAGAGCAAGCTGGACGCGGCCGTTGCCATGCTGCGGGAGCATAATTCCGTTGCCACCATCGTCACCACCCCTTGGGGCGAGCTGACGGGCGAGCAGCTGATCGAGGCGCTGGAAGGCAAGGCGTCCGTCGCGGCGGAGTTGGCGAAGATGGAGATGGAGCGCCTTGCGGAAGAGGACGAGGAGGAAGACCATCACTGCTGCCATCACCATCACGACGATGATGACGAGGATGAGCACGAGCACCATCACCATCATCATGACGATGACGACGAAGACGAGCACGATCATCACTGCTGCCATCATCACCATGATGACGATGATGATGAGGATGAACACGACCATCACTGCTGCCACCATCATCACGACGACGATGAGGACGAGCATGAGCATCACCACCATCATCATCACCACGCCGACGAGGTGTTCACCTCCTGGGGCGTTGAGACCGCCAAGAAGTTCGACAAGGCGGCCATTGAAGCGGCGCTGCATGAGCTGGATTCCGGCAAGTATGGCACCATCCTCAGAGCGAAGGGTATCCTGCCCGCCGTGGACGGCACTTGGATTCACTTTGACTATGTTCCCGAGGAATGCAACGTCCGTACCGGCAGCGCTGATATTACCGGCAAGCTCTGCGTCATCGGCTCCAAGCTGGATGAAGCGGGCGTAGCCGCACTGTTCGGGGTGTAAGCATGGTGCAGATTCCCGTATATGCCTTTACCGGCTTTCTGGATTCCGGTAAGACCAAGTTCATTCAGGAGACGCTGGAGGACGAGCGCTTCAACGCCGGCGAGCGGACGCTGCTGCTGGTGTTTGAGGAAGGGGAAGAGGAGTACGATTTCTCCACTTATCCCCACAAGAACGTGTATCTGGAAACCCTGGATCAGCAGACCGTCACCACCAAGGAGCTTCAGGCGCTGGCGAAAAAGTACAGGGCGGAGCGCGTGGTTGCCGAGCTGAACGGTATGCAGCAGGTGGGCGACCTGTATATGCGCTTCCCGGAAAACTGGGCGGTTGCTCAGGAGGTCATGTTTGCCGACGCCACCACCATCATGACCTATAACGCCAATATGCGCAATCTGGTGATGGACAAGCTGGTGGGCGCCCAGATGGTGGTGTTCAACCGGCTGGAAAAGGGCGCGGACGTCATGCCCCTGCACAAGCTGGCCCGGGCGGCTAACCGCCGCATCGACATTCTGTACGATTACACCGACGGTTCCACCTCTTACGACGATATCGAAGACCCGCTGCCCTTTGACATCAACGCCCCTGTCATTCAGGTGAAGGACGAGGACTACGCCCTGTTTTACCGGGACGTGTCCGAGGAACCGAAGAAGTACGACGGCAAGACCGTCAGCTTCAAGGGGCAGGTGGCCATGCTCCGCCGGGACAAGAACGGTATGTTTGCCCCCGGCCGGTTCGTGATGACCTGCTGCGTGGAGGACATCCAGTTCTGCGGCATTCCCTGCCGGTACGATCAGGCGGGGACGCTGGAACCCCGTTCATGGGTCATGGTCACAGCAAAGATCACGGCGGAGAAGCACCCCCTGTACAAAGGGGAGGTTGGCCCTGTCCTGACGGCGCTGGAGGTCACAAAAAACGCCCAGCCCGCCGACCCGGATGTTGCAACATTCTGAATCGAAGTCCCCTCTTCTTAGAGGGGACTTTTTTGAACAAAATTTCGCAAAAAAGTTGATGCAATTTTGCAGGGAATATGGTATAGTGTAAGAAAGAAAGCAGCTAACGCAGGAAAGGGCATTGATATGTATCAACCACTCGCCGATCTTTTGCGGCCGCAGACGCTGGACGAGGTCTACGGTCAGGAGCATATTCTGGGCAAGGGCGCGGTGCTGCGCCGCCTGATCGATTCGGGCAACATCCCCAACATGGTGTTCTACGGTCCCAGCGGCACGGGAAAGACCACCGTCGCCAATATCATCGCCAAGCAGACCAACCGCACCCTCTACAAGCTCAACGCCACCACCGCTTCCACGGCAGACATCAAGGAGATCGTGGCGCAGCTGGACACCTTCATGGCGCCCAACGGGGTACTGCTGTATCTGGACGAAATTCAGTCCTTCAATAAAAAGCAGCAGCAGTCCCTGCTGGAGCACATCGAAAACGGCAAGATCACCCTGATCGCTTCCACCACGGAAAATCCCTATTTCTACGTGTTCAACGCGATTTTAAGCCGCTCCACCGTCTTTGAATTCAAGCAGATTTCCGCGTCCGCCGCCTTGCAGGCGGTACGCCGGGCGGTTTCCTTCATGGAGCAGCGCACCGCGCTGACCGCCGTTCCCGAAGATGGGGCGCTGGAATACATCGCATCCTCCTGCGGCGGCGACCTGCGCAAGGCCATGAACGCGGTGGAGGTGCTGTTTTCCGCGGGAATCCCTCAGGACGGAAAGCTCCCCCTGACCCTGGCGGACGCCAAGGAGGTCACCCAGAAAAGCGCCCTCCGCGCCGACCGGGACGGGGATAACTATTATGACCTGCTGTCCGCCCTCCACAAGTCCATCCGTGGCTCCGACCCGGACGCCGCCTGTCATTATCTGGCAAGGCTTCTGGAAGCCGGGCAGATGCCCTCTGCCTGCCGCCGCCTGATGTGCGTCGCGGCGGAGGACGTGGGGCTGGCCTATCCTCAGATCCTGCCCATCGTCAACGCCTGCGTGGACATGGCGCTGAAGCTGGGAATGCCGGAGGCGCGGCTCCCCCTGGCGGACGCCGCCGTGCTGATGGCCACCAGTCCAAAGTCCAATTCTGCCTACCTTGCCATTGATGCGGCGCTGGACGACGTGCGCAAGGGAAAGTCCGGGGATTTCCCCCGGCACTTGCAGAACGTCCATGCGGATACCTATACAATGGAGCGGGAACAGGGGTATCTCTACCCCCACAACTACCCAAACCATTGGGTGAAGCAGCAGTACCTGCCGGACGAACTGGTGGGCGCGCATTATTACGAGTACGGCCCCAACAAGCTGGAGCAGGCGGCGAAGCAGTACTGGGACAGCATCAAAAAGGAGTAAGACATGGACATTCGCGTCAACGACATTCTCGTCATGAAAAAGCCCCACCCCTGCGGGGAAAAGCGCTGGCTGGTTCTGCGCACCGGCGCAGACTTCCGCCTGCGGTGCCTGGGCTGCGGCCACGAGCTGATGACACCCCGGTTCAAGGCAGAAAAAAATATCCGCTCCGTGGAGCGGAAGGAGACCTCCGACAGCTAATGTCGGAGGTTTTTCGTTCCCCGCCGCCGATGCCGCCGAAAGGACGGCGGGGTGGGGGAAACTTGCGGCGAAGGGGGGACATGGTTGCGACCGACTTTTCCCGGGAGAGGGGGTATACTTTTGCCATACCGGCTGGAGGTGATGCGTTGAAAATCTATCTGGACTTGGTGGTAATTCTGAACTTTCTGGTGGATTTTTTGCTGCTTTTGGGGACAAACCGTTTATCGGGCTTTCCGGCGTCGCCCCTCCGGGCGGCGGCAGCGGCGGCGCTGGGGGCGGTCTACAGCGGGGTGTGCATGATGCCCCGGATGCGGTTCCTCGGGGGACTGCTGTGGCGGATCGTCAGCCTTGCCGGGATGGCGGTCATTGCCTTCGGCTGGGACAAAAGCGCGTGGAAGCGCAGCGGCGTGTTCGTGCTTCTCAGTATGGCGCTGGGCGGCGCGTCACTGAGCATCGGCCATGGGAATTTTCTGACGCTTTTGCTTACCGCCGGCGGCGTGTGGGCGCTGTGCATCGTGGCCTTCGGCGGACGGGTGGGGGGCAGAGAGTACGTCCCGGTGGAGCTGACCTATGGCGGAAAGACCGTCAGCATCATCGCTTTGCGGGATTCCGGGAACACCCTGCGCGACCCCATCTCCGGGGAGCAGGTGCTTGTGGTTTCAGGGGAGGTGGCGGAAAGACTGACGGGTCTGACCCAGGAGCAGCTCCGCGCGCCCCTTAAAACGCTGATGTGCCGCCCGGTTCCGGGGCTTCGCCTGATCCCCTACCGGGCGGTGGGGCAGGCGGGGGATATGCTGCTGGCCATGCGTTTTGACGGGGTGAAGATCGGCAATCGGACGCAGAGCGCCGTGGTGGCCTTTGCGGCGGAAGGACTTGGCAGGGGAGACGTATATCAGGCACTGACAGGAGGGGTCATATGAAGCTGTTGGACATTTTACGGAAACTGGGACTCATCCGGGAGAACGGCATTTTTTACATCGGGGGCAGCGACGTGCTTCCTCCTCCGCTGAAGGGGTCGGAGGAGCTTCAGACCCTTCAGGCGCTGGAACAGGGGGACGAGGACGCGCGGCAGCGGCTGGTGGAGCACAATCTCCGACTGGTGGTGTACATCGCCCGGCGGTTCGAGAACACCGGCGTCAATCTGGAAGATCTGATCTCCATCGGAACCATTGGTTTAATTAAGGCCATCAGCACCTACAGGCTGGACAAGAAGATCAAGCTGGCGACCTACGCCTCCCGGTGCATTGAAAACGAAATCCTCATGTACATCCGCAAAACCGCCAACCAGAAGACGGAGGTGTCTCTGGACGAACCCATCAACATGGATTGCGACGGCAACGAGCTGCTGCTATCCGACATTCTCGGCACCGACGAGGACATGATCATGCGGCCGCTGGAAGATGACGTGGACATCTGCGTTCTGCGGCAGGCGCTCCGCGACCTGCCCGACCGGGAGCGGGAGATCGTGCTGATGCGCTTCGGTCTGGAAGGGCGGCGGGAGCTGACCCAGAAGGAGGTGGCGCAGAAAATGGGCATTTCCCAGTCCTACATTTCCCGGCTGGAAAAGCGGATCATGCTGCGGCTGAAAAAAGAATTTCTCCGTCAGACAAGCTGCGCTTGATTTTTCGGAATCGGTATGGTATAATCGATAAAGGAATTATCGATATGATTTCGTATCGATTGCAATCGAGGTTATTATGGAAGAGAAGAAAGTTTCCAAATCGGTTCTAAAACGCTTGCCGGGGTATCTGGCGTACCTGAAAAATATGCCGGAAAATGCCCCTGCCCATATTTCCGCCACGGCGCTGGCCAACGCTCTGGGAATGGGAGAGGTGCAGGTTCGTAAGGATCTGGCCATGGTCTCCGACGGCGGACGCCCCAAAATCGGCTATCTGCGGGAGACCCTGATCGACGATATCGAGCAGTTTCTGGGATACGACAATACCACCGATGCCGTTCTGATCGGCGCGGGCAAGCTGGGTCAGGCGCTGATGGGCTACAGCGGCTTTGACGAGTACGGTCTGAACATTCTGGCGGCTTTCGACGCAAGCCCCAAGGCGGAAAAGACCGAGGAAGGCAAGCCCATTTATCACATTTCCCAGCTGACCCATTTCTGCCGCACCCACAAGGTGCTGATGGGCATTATCACCGTCCCGGCGGAGGCGGCGCAGCAGGTGGCCGACCAGCTCATTGCCGGGGGGATCAAGGGCATCTGGAATTTTGCCCCCACCCATCTGGATGTGCCGTCCAACATTCTGGTGCAGTATGAGAACATGGCGACGTCCCTCGCGGTGCTGTCCGTACATTTGCAGGCACAGATCAAGGAAGAAAAGGAAGTCAGGAAATAATCGGAAGAAATCAGCCCCGCGCTTCAAAAGGCGCGGGGTATGTCTTTCCGTCCGGTACGGTTGACGGTTTCCCGGAAAAGTGGTAAACTGACGGAAAGTAGAAAACGAAACTCGAGGTTCCCCTATGAAGAAAATCCTTGCCTGCCTGCTGTTCATGTTCCTGACGGCGGCGCTGCTGTTTAAGGCAGCGCCGGAGGCGGCTGCCTACGAACCGGGCGACCCCTACAGCCCTGATTTGTCCGAGCTGATCCGCGACGCTGACCACCGAACCTATGTGGAAACGCTGACCGACTATTATATGCGCACCAACACCAGCGTGTGGAAGGCTTTGCGGAAGGGACAGTGCGCCATGTTCCTGTTTGAGGGCTGTTCCGACAATCTGAACGACAGAAGGCTGGCTGATTTGTCCTTTTACCGGGTCTCGGCGGTGTGTCTGGTGGTTCGGCTGGATAAGTCGGGGGAGCCGTATATCGTCTATTTCAACCAGAATTGCAGCACCATTCCGGACCGCCCGCTGGAATACGGCGCGTGGGAGCTGGAAGACGTGGGGGAGGTCGGCCCCGCAACGGTTCGGGACGGAACCTATGAACTGTATTCCGTGAAGCACATGGGCGCGTATGAGGCGCTGCACGTCCGGGACAGCGAGAAGGACGAGAAGATTTCCGCGGTCTACATGACCCCGGACGGATTTGTCGCCACGGAAGCCGACTGCATCAACATCCACACCCGCACGGGCAATCATGTAGCCGGCAAGGGAATGTGGTCGGCGGGGTGTATGCTGGTGGGAGACGGGGACTTCAGCCAGTTTTCAGAGCTGATGGATTCCACTTATTACACGCTCTACGACGAATTTGACGTGGGGCAGAAGGTGGGCGTGGTGGTCATCAACCGCCAGCGGATGAAAAACAAGCTCTTTTCCCTCTACCAGAACTGGGACGCGGTGAACAAAATTCTGGAAAAATCTCGGCCAACTCTACCGGAAAAATATCTCGCGCTCTGCGCAGAGCAGCCGCTTACTCCTCAAGGGGAGACCCTGCGGACGGTGCGGGACACGAAGCTGATGACGCTGCCCTGCGGCAATGAGACGGACGCAAGATCAGTTGCGGTGCAGACGCTGCCCGAAGGTACACAGCTGGAGATCACCTCTATTATTCATAACACCCGGGGAAGTGAGTGGTACGCGGTGAACTTTGGTCTGGAGACACGCTATGTCTACAGCGGCGACACGGAGCCGTCCACATGGTTCAGCAAGTTTGTGGATTTCTGGGCGAATAAGTGGAGAAAAGATACGGAAAGTTGAATCGGGGCGGCCATCAGGCCGCGCCGATAGTGTGTTAAACTTCGGGATATTAAAAGCAGATATTCTGGTACCTGCCCTCTTTCATCCGGAAGCCGCCGGGGATGGTTCCGAGCAGAGTGAAGCCAAGCCGTTCATACAGGTGACGGGCGTGAATATTGTTCTCCACAACGGCGTTGAACTGCAAGAGCCGGAAATGGAGCTTCGCGGCCTGCGCAAGACAGTTGGACACCAGCTTTTCGCCGATATGCTCACCCCGGCACGCGGAATCCACGGCATAGCTGGCATTCGCGATGTGGCCGCACCGGCCGATGTTGTTGGGATGGAGAATGTAAAGTCCCACGACCCTGCCGTCAGCGACGGCGACGCCGCAGTAGCTTTGGGCCGCAAAGAAAGCACGCCCGCTTCTCTCATCAAGAAACTCTTCCTGAGGGAACGCGACGCCCTCTTCCACGACCTCGTTCCAGATGCGCACCATGGCGGGAACGTCGCTTTCGTTATATTTCCTGATTTCCATAGGATACCTCCGTATGCAGAATTTCTTTGCCACGGATTGTATCACAAACGCGGGGAAATTACAATCTTTCCTGTCGGAAAAAAGATGCGGTTACAAAGCCATTTAAAGCGCGGTGCCTTTCTCCGGCAGGAAAAAGTGGCTCATGTCGGCGCGCTCCAATTCCAGCAGTTGTTCCTTTTTATGGATTCCACCGGCATATCCGGTCAGACTGCCGTTTGTGCCGACCACCCGGTGGCAGGGGATGATGATGGAGATTTTGTTATGTCCGACCGCGCCGCCCACCGCCTGCGCGGACATCCGGGCAAGTCCCTGCCTTTCGGCAAGCTGTCTGGCGATCTCGCCGTAGGTCGTGGTTTGCCCATAGGGAATCTGCAAAAGGATTTCCCAAACAGACCGCCGGAACGCAGAGCCGACAGGGTGCAGCGGCGGCGTGAAATCCGGCTCTTTGCCGGCGAAATAGCTATCCAGCCAGCGCTTGGCCTCCGCGAGAACGGGGGTTTCCTGTTCAATGCGTTCGTCGGACAAATCCCGGGCAAAGTATTTCTGCCCCTCGAACCACAGCCCGGTCAGCCCAACTTCATCCGCGGCCAGCAGAATGCCCCCCAACGGGGAATCGTAATGCTGGATATATGTCATGGTTCATACCTCCGTTTTCTGGTTTGCAGTTCTGCGGAAATTGTAGCATAATCTGGCGCAATATGCTATATGTATATTACTGAATTTGACATCAGCGAGAGCAAAAGCTTCCGGACTGTCCGCCATTACGTGGACAGTCCGGAAGTTTTTGTGTATAGCGGTTTTCACAGATTTATGGATTCTGCAATATTGATGACCCGCAGACCCATGCGGCGGGCATAGTTTACGGTATAAGCCGTTCCGCCGGTGGGCGTGGTCAGGTAGCAGATGCAGACACTACTGCTATCAACTAGGTGTCGGTTGCGCTTCTGCATACAGCCCCGAAAGTAGTTTTCAGCGCTGTAAATAACTTTATCTGCGTGGCGTTTGATGTCCTCGTAGATGTCGATGCTATCCTGCGGCCAGCCACGTGTTTGATTGCGGCAGGGCAGCACCAGAATCAGCCGAATCTGCGGATAGCGCTCCCGCAAACGGAGAACCATTTGGGCGGCCAACGTATCAAAGCCCAAAGCACCGCCTGCGCCGAAATAGCAATAGCCCTGCTCAATCAGTGCGATTAGCGTATCCTCTAAATGTCTGGAGATTTCGGGGAGTTCTTCTGCCGGTAGTGATCGGTGTCCGGTGAAGCAAACTGTCTTTGACTGCATAAATTCTGCCTTTCTCTAAATACTAAAAATGCTAAACTGCTCTGCTTGATATTTATAGTATATACATTTTGAGATTAAATATCAATAGTCTGTGGAACGAGAAAGACGATATTTATAGACTATATGCGGAGGCGATGAAGATGAGTGATATTGCAAAAATCATTGGCCAGCGCATTCGGAACTACCGGACACAGAAGGGACTCAGTCAGGAAAAGCTTGCAGAGCTTGCCGGCTGCCATCCCACGTATATAGGGCAGCTGGAACGCGGCGAGAAAAACGCCACGCTGGAAAGCGTGGAGAAAATCACGTCCGCCATGGATGTCTCCCTTTCTCAGCTATTTGACAAGTTGGGCGAAAGCGGGAATGACAGCATTGCGTCCAAATGCTATGATCTGGTCGCATCGAAGACCGAAGCGGAACAGGCGCAGCTTTATAAAATGCTGCTGGAGATGGACAAATACAGGAATCAATAAAAAAAGCGTGGTGCCGCCCAAAAAAGACGGCACCACGTTTTCAGATAGACCCTAATTGGAGTTCAGTATAAGTTATCCTGCTGTATGTTCAGGCGGCACGGTGCAGCCGGAAGCGATTCCCGCTGCCCTTGTCATTCCAGACTTTCACCCCGGTCACTGTAGGCGGATTCCACGGGGCTTGCCGCTGCGGCTTCCCGGCTGTATTTTTCCACCAGCTTTGCGGCCTTGTCCACCGGCAGGATGGTTCCCGCACCGGCCACACAGCCGCCGGGACAGGCCATGCCCTCCAGCAGACAGCCCTTGAACTTTCCGGCCTTTGCCAGCATCATCAGCTTCCGGCATTCCCGCAATCCCTCTGCCCGGGCAGTCTGGATCTCCATGTCCGGGTACTGCTCATGCACCAGGTCGGTGACAGCCTTGGCGACGCCGCCGGATACGGCAAAGCCGCGCCCCGCGCTGGTTCCTTCGTTCAGATAATCCTGCTCCTCCACGGTGTCAAAATCGATCTGCTTCGCCTCAAACATGCCCTGCAGTTCCTCAAAGGTCAGCACGAAGTCCACGTCGGAGCGGATGTCCGCCCGGATGGCTTCCAGCTTTTTCGCGGCGCAGGGCCCCACGAAGACCACTTTGCACCCGGGAAAGTCCTTCTTGACCATCCGGGCGGTGAACACCATGGGGGTCAGGGTCATGGATATTTTGTGCATTTCTCCGGGGAACAGCTTTTCGATCATGGAATGCCACGCAGGGCAGCAGGAGGTCGCCATGTAGTCCTGCTTTTCCGGCACCTTTTCCAGAAAATCCTTGGCTTCCTCGATGGTACACAGGTCAGCGCCGATGGCGACCTCCATCACCCGGTCGAAGCCCAGCTGCTTCATGGCGGTCACGAACTTCCCGGGGGACACCTTGCCGCTGAACTGCCCGATGAAGGCGGGGGCGACAATGGCAATGACGCGGTCGCCTTTCAGGATGGACTGGATGACCTGAAAGATCTGCCCCTTGTCCACAATGGCGCCGAAGGGACAGGACACCAGACACTGGCCGCAGGCCACGCACTTATCCTGATCGATCTTTGCCCGGCCATGTTCGTCGGAAACAATGGCGTCCATGCCGCAGGCCGCCTGACAGGGGCGCTCCATGTGGATGATGGCGTGGTAGGGGCAGGCGCTGGCGCACTTGCCGCACTTGATGCACTTTTCCGGGTCAATGTGGCTCTTGCCGTTGACGAAGGAGACTGCGCCCTTGGGACAGACCCGCTGGCAGGAAGCTGCCAGACAGTTCTGGCAGTTCTCCGTCACCCGGTACTGGTTGGTGGGGCAGGCGTGACAGGCGTATGGAATGATGTTGATAAGGGGCGGCTCGTAATACTGCTCGGCGATGGCGGCGGCATCCATGCCCTCGGTCATCAGGCTGCGGGTCTGGACGGGGCGGATGGACAGGCCCATAGCCAGCCGCACCCGCTCACCCGCAATGGCGCGCTCTAAGAAAATGGACTCCCGGTGCAGGGGCTGATCGCCGGGAACGATCTTGAAGGGCAGATCCTCCGCACCCTCGTAGCCGTTGCCGCTGTAAGCCATACGGGCGACCTCGGTAAATACCTTTTTGCGAATATCCGTGATCAGAGATGGAATTCCTCTCATGTGACAGCCTCCAATATCATCAAATTGAAACGCGGCAGCCAAAAACCAGCCGCCGCGAACGTTTTTACGCAACACAAACAAACAGGAGCGTTCCCCTGCTTTTCTCATTCCTGTAGGTCTTCTGACTTGTGCCTCGAACGTGTCCGGGTCTGCCTTCTCAGGTTGCCCCAATGACCGGCTTCCGCCGACGAACCGGACGCATCGACACTTACAGCGCCGTTTCCGCGTGGGGACTTTCACCCCGTTCCCTTTTTAAGCCCCGGAACCGACCAGCGCTGCCCCGAAGCCACAAGAAGCTATTTCCCGCCGTGTGTATTATAATAACACAGGTTTTCCAAAAGTCAAAGGGGAAACTGCCTGCCGCCCGCACAACCTGCTTCGGTATGCGGCAGCTTATTTTCCGTTTCTTTTGCGCAGATAGGCTGCCCGGCCGGATTCGTACAGGTTGTTGCCCTCGCAGTCAATGATGACGACCAGCGGCATATCCTCCACATAGAGTTTGCGCAGGGCTTCCGCCCCCAGATCTTCGTAGGCGATCAGCTCGGCTCTCTTGATGCACTTGGCAAGCAGCGCTCCCGCACCGCCGATGGCGCCGAAATACACGCCGTCGCATTCCTTCATCGCTTTCACGACCTCGGGCAGTCTCGCACCCTTGCCGATCATGCCCCTCGCGCCCGCACGCATCAGGGTGGGGGCGTAAGCGTCCATACGGCCGGAGGTGGTGGGGCCTGCGGAGCCGATGACCTGTCCGGGCTTTGCGGGCGTGGGGCCGACATAGTAGATGGTGGCGTCCGTGGGGTCAAAGGGGAGCTTCTCCCCCCGCGCCAGCGCTTCGCACATCCGCTTGTGTCCCGCGTCACGGGAGGTGTAGATGGTGCCGGTCAGCAGCACGGAGTCCCCGGCCTTCAGGGTTCTGGCCAGTTCCCGGGTCAGGGGGAGGGCGATTTTCTTTTCCAAGTTACAGTACCTCCGTTTTGTGCCGGGTCACATGGCAGTTGATGTTGATGGCGCAGGGCATTCCCGCGATATGGGTGGGCATGGTCTCGATGTTCAGGCCGATGGCGGTGGTTCTGCCGCCGAAGCCCTGCGGGCCGATGCCGAGAGCGTTCACCTTTTCCAGCATTTCCTTTTCCAGATCGGCATAGAAGGGATCGGGATTCCGGGTGTCCAGCGGACGCATGAGGGCTTTTTTCGCCAGCAGCGCCGCCTTGTCGAAGGTGCCGCCGATGCCCACGCCGACGACGATGGGCGGGCAGGGATTGGGGCCTGCTGCCTCCACCGTCTCAAGAATGAAGTCCTTGATGCCCTGCAGTCCGGCGGAGGGCTTGAACATCCGGATGGCGCTCATGTTCTCACTGCCGAAGCCCTTGGGGGCGAGGGTGATCTTCACCTGTTCGCCGGGAACGATCTCGGTGTACAGAACGGCAGGGGTGTTGTCGCCGGTGTTGCCCCGGCGGACGGGGTCGCGGACGACGCTCTTGCGCAGAAAGCCGTTGGTGTAGCCCCGGCGAACGCCCTCGTCCACTGCTTCCCGCAGGTCGCCGCCGGTGAGGTGGACGTCCTGACCGATCTCCAGAAACACACAGGCCATGCCGGTATCCTGACAGATGGGAACGCATTCCCGGTCGGCGATCTGGTAATTTTCGATGATGTTATCCAGTACGCCCACGGCAATGTCGCCGTCCTCGCAGGCACGGCAGGCTTCGATGGCGCGCTTCACGTCATCGGGGAGGTGGGTATTGGCTTCGATACACAGCCGCTCCACAGCATCGGTGATCTGGCTGACAGGAATTTCTCTCATATGTTCTCCTTTTTCCGCTTATGGCGGGCATAATGGGGAAGCTTTGCCGCCGGAAATCCCTTCCAGTCACATCCCTGCGCCCATTATAAACGCATTCGCCGGATTTGTCCAGCTTAACGGTTTATATGTCCAGACTTGCGATGACCTCCTTCAGCGCGTCGGCGCTGGCGCGGAGCTTTGCCTGCTCGTCGTAGGTCAGCTCCACGGGAACCTTTCCCTTCACGCCGTTGGGGCCGATGATCGTCATGGTGCTGATGCACACGTCCTCGATCCCGTACTCTCCGTGCATCATGGAGGACACGGTGGCCACGCTGTCATAGGCGGCTACCAGCGCACCCAGAATTTTATTCACGGAAGCGGATACGGCGTAGAAGGTAGCGCCCTTCTTGGCAATGATCTCGCCGCCGGATTTCTGGACGTATTTCAGCGTCTGCTCCGGGTCTAGGCGGTTCTTCGTGACATTCCGCTTGACCATCATATCTTCGTATTCGCTGAGGGGGCAGCCGGAGATCTGCGCCAGAGACCACGGAATGAAGGAGGTATCCCCATGCTCACCGTAGACGTAGGCATGAATGTTCTTCTGGGCGATGTGATAGCGGTGGGACAGGTCGTAGCGGAGCCGGGCGGTGTCCAGAATGGTGCCGGAGCCGATGATCTGGCTTTCCGGAATGCCGGAGACTCTGGTAAACACGTAGGTCATGATGTCCACAGGATTGCTGACGATGACATACAGGGCGTTGGGGGCGACCGCCGCGATCTTTGGCGCAATATCCTTCATGATGTTGACGTTGGTCTGCGCCAGATCAATGCGGCTCTGACCGGCTTTGCGCCCGATGCCGGAGGTGATAATGACGATGTCGGAGTCTGCTGCGTCAGCGTAATCACCGGCAATGACAGAGATCGGCTCGCGGAAGCTGGTTCCCTGAACGATGTCCATGACCTCGCCCTCCACCTTCTCCCTGTTGATATCGACTACAACGATCTGGGAAGCGATGTCCCCAAGGGACAAGGTGTAGGCGATGGTTGCCCCCACATTTCCGGCTCCAATAACGGTTACTTTTCTGCTCATAAAAAATTCCTCCCGGATAAAAAATATGCAGAACACGCAAGCCTTGCCCATAAACAGAAGGGCACGCCAAAGTATATCCAGCATGTGCAAGATATTGAAATGCCCCATGGATTGTTTCCAGATTTGCACGATGTCAACCGCAATAAAATCGGGGGGATCTTCTGACGGAACAAAAAGCATCCATTCCTTTTTATTCTTCACAGCAGGTGTATCGTGGAGGTGCAGGGACTATTCGGCTCATTTATATCGATTATACCATATAATATCACCAACGTCAACGGAAACGGCGCAAATGGGATCTTGCAGGGGACTCTAAAAACCATCGAATGAAAAATCCCCGAGGCCGTAAGATCTCGGGGATTTGACATGAAACTTTGAAGAAAAAGTTCGACAATCAGCGCTTGCTGAACTGAGGAGCCCGACGGGCGGCCTTCAAGCCGTATTGAATCAGTTTTTTCGCCTTTTCCCTGTATTTTCAAGGGTTTCTTCGGTTTGTCTTGCTGTTTTCCCCTACGAGTTAACCCATCAATTAAGCCGATTCTTTTTCACTATTTGTGCTGAAAGCTTGGTTTATCACCGGTGCCAGTTCCAAAGGCTTATTGTACTTCACCTTGGCGTAAATGTCCATAGTCACCTTGCTGTTCTTGTGCCCAGCCAAATACTGAACAGTCTTTGGATCGACGCCTTCATGAATCAGATTCGTGATATAGGTGTGCCTGAGAAGATGCGGCGTCACATGGAAATCCAGAGTATAGTAGATGCTCTTGTCCGTTCTGCATCTCTCACCAAGCTTCGGAGAAATGGTGTGATGGATTTTCTCACCATTCGACATATCGGAAATATACAGAATCTTACAAAATCATTATACAGCACAGTGAATCGGATGGACTATTTTCAAGCTGCTCCCGTGCTTCTCAGACTTTGTTATACGATTACACCCGTACAGATAGACTGAGCTTCTACCTGCAGAGGAACGATATGCTCCTGCAGCCGCAGCACTACCGACAGGCACTCTTCACTCCGGTTCAAAATGACTATGACAATCTTTCCGTCGGGATTTTGAACGGCAGTTACATCCAGCTCATCCGTATACTTACTGAAAGCGATTCGTTTGGCACCGGGTTCGACAAAGTGGGCAAAATGGTAAAATTGCTTCTGAATCAGCTGGGGCAGCAGCTCCTTGTGCTGGCGATCATACAAAAACGGTGCATGGCAGAGGTTCCCTACATGATTGGGGCCTCCTGTTTCATCCAGCAGCAGGTTCCAGTCGTAGAAAGCACACATGCCGCCATTCAGATCTCCAATGATCTCATGTGACAGTCTTCCGGCATTGACCACACCGTCAGCCGCACCAAATTTTGTATACTCAATGCAGCTTTCAGAAACTACCATTTTCAACTGCGGATACTGCCGGCGCACCAGATCCAGCGCCTCAAAATGATCACCAGAATACCAGTGAAATGCCACACCTGCAACCATGTCCTTCGTTGTTTCGTCCACGGTGTCCCGGACGCGCTCATAGACCCGCTCCTTGTTATGATCCCAGATAAAGACCTCCACATCACAAAGATCATGCTTTTGCAGTGCTGGGTACATGAAGTCACGCAAAAATTCTTTTTCCTCCCGGGCGGTGTAAATGCAGGAGTCCCAGGTTTGCACGGCTTTAGGCTCATTCTGCAGTGAGATCCGTTGGACTTCATATCCACGCTTGCGGAATTCCAGAATATAGCGGCAAATGTAATCCGCCCAGAACTCCCGATATTCCGGTTTCAGACTGCCGCCGTGCTTTCTTTCGCCGTTGGTCTTCATAAACGCTGGAGGTGACCAGGGCGACAGCATCAGCTTCAACTTCTTCCCCGCTGCATTTTCCGCATCGGCTAGCATGGGCAGAATGTACTTCTCCGTCCGGGAAAAGGAGAAGGTTTTCAGCTCCCGGTCAGATGGATCAGACATCGCTTCATACATTTCTGTGGAAAAATCACAGCTGTCCATGTGAATCCGGACAATCCCATACTTCATCTGCTCCGGCGAAAAATAGGTTTCCATCAGCTGATGCTTCTGCTCTTCCTTCATCAACGAATATACATAGCCAGCTGCGTCCGTAATGGCACCGCCAAATCCTTCCATCGTTTGGAATGTGATTTCCGGGTAGAGATTCACCACGTGATTCTCCACGCCCTCTTTATCGGGCAGGAAGGCAAACTCTTTCCTTGTCGTTTCGCCATCGGGCAAGGTATTAATCCAATTCAGTTTCATATTATCCCCCTTTTCTGACGGTAATCGGCACGTCTTCCGGACCGTGTACCGTAATTTCCGCTGTTCCATCCGTATGTTTATTCCAGGAAACCCAGACCGCCCCTTTCGGCGTGATGGCAGTTCCCTTTGCCCAGGTCACAGTTTCCATTCTGGGCGATACCACAATTTCCTCATAGCCTGGCTTTCCAGGACGGACACCAAGGATTGCAGTCGGCAATTCATACAGCGCCAGTGCGCCCCAGGCAGATGCCCCATTTTTCAGAAGCCTGCTTAATCGTCATGAAATCCATACGGAACCTCTTTTTCGATGTCTAAAGTCACTCGCAGCAAGTTAAAATTTCCCATTTATATTCTACTCCACGAAACGAACAAAATCAATCGAAAGTTCTTCCAAATTTTGAACGATTTTTTTAGAATCCACTCTTCTGCAAGCAGGGCTTTCGTGACACGAAAGCGATTTCCTGCTTGTTGGGGAAACTCCCCAATCCCCTTAGAACGCTGCCTGTGGCATCGGGCTGCGCATCCGTTCCGGATGCTTTAACGGCAGTTCCTGCCAAAGAAAAAAACGGTGCAGCATGAGCATTACACCCACACTGCACCGGACATTCCATCATCGACTGCTTTAATATCAAATTCCACGATGTAGTGTAAATTTGACCGCTGAATGAGGCGGTAGGTGCTTTGGATAGCGTGTTCCACACTCCGCTGGGGACGGAAACCATAGCTGTTATCGCTGAATTTCGCTTCACAGATTGGCTCCATTACCTGCTTGATACATTGCTGTATGAGCCTGTCCCAAATACAGGGGATTCCCAGGGGTCTGGTTGTTCCGTTGGGTTTTGGAATGTCTTTGCGTCTTACCGGTTTAGGGCGGTATCCGTGTGGTGTTATAGTGCATGGACTTCTTGAAGTTGATTGTATTTAGGACCTTGATTCGGTACGGCTCATAAATGACCTTGCCGTGCTTATCCTTCATGGGCTTTCCGTCCTTCCCCAGCTTGGGTGCGCCCCTTTGGAGCATTTTTCCGCACTCCACCAAAATGGTTCCCTTCGGGTCTGTGACCACATAAGAACTGTGCATCTGCATCAGATATGAGGTAGGCACCCTGCGCCTTGCTGACTTTCATCAGTAGGTTTCAGGGAGC
>ENA-UOJO01001398-UOJO01001398.1-human-gut-metagenome-genome-assembly--contig:-P57-NODE-1398-length-30960-cov-8.244653_pt1 | contig 30960 bp, 19 predicted proteins | sample MGYA00242351_ERZ723898 | MGnify/ENA metagenome assembly ERZ723898 | reverse complement strand
CGCTTAACGACTTGAAAAAAGCCGTTCTTCAATTTTCTTTTATTGGTTATAACACGATCGAAGAGAGTGTTAAAGGACGTAGCACGGTAGAGATTAAGTTATCTCCATCCGTAGTAAACTTAGGAGAGGTCGTGGCGATCGGTTACGGTACGCAGACCCGTAGGGAGATCACAGGATCCGTGGCGAACGTATCCGAAGAAAGTTTTAACAAAGGTATCACACGTGACGCTTCCGACTTGTTGCAAGGCAAGGTAGCTGGTTTGACGATCACTTCCGGCTCCGGTGATGTGACGCGTGGATCTACGATGCGTTTGCGTGGTACATCCACGTTGCAGAACGACCAAGGTCCGTTAATCGTTATCGATGGTATTCCCGGTGGTGATATGTCGACGGTAGCTCCTTCCGATATCGAGTCTATCTCCGTCTTGAAAGATGCCTCCTCCGCCGCTATCTACGGCTCTCGTGCCGCTGGTGGTGTAGTATTGATTACGACCAAGAGAGGTTCTGGCTCCAAGACACAAATCAGCTATGATGGTTATGTTGCCTTTGATCAGATGGCCAATAAGCCCGATTTAATGAATGCGGACGAATGGAGAGGTTACGCAAATAGCAAAGGTCTAGACTATAGCGTATACGACCAATATGGTGCCGACACAGATTGGTTTGATGAACTGACTCGTACCGGAGTTTCTCAGAACCATTCAATCTCTTTGTCTGGTGGTGGTTCTAAGAACAACTATCGTGCGTCCTATACCTATTTGGATCGAAATGGTATCATGCGCGATAACGATATGCAACGCCATAGCTTCCGCTTCCAGTTCCAGCAGCGTGCGATCAATGACCGTTTGCGTATTGGTTTGGCTGGATCTGCTACCTTGACAGACTCACATGTTCCGAATGGTGACAACTTCGTGTTGGCATACAGCATGTTGCCTGTTTACCCAGTTTATAACGCTGATGGTTCTTACTTCACGAAAGTTAATGCGGAGTATGACCAAGGTAATCCTGTTCAAAACCAAAATCTGAACGAGCGAAAAAACAGCAACGTTTATTTTTATGGTGCCGGTGATATCCAATTTGAGATTATCAACGGATTGAACATCAAGGCAAATTTATATAAGAGCCGTTTCTCTAATGAGTATAGCCGCTATGACGACTCTCGTACGACGGTCGGACAGGGTAATAATGGCTTTGCGCAAAAACGTAATCGGGCATGGGATCGTAACTTGATGGAGTGGACTTTGGACTACAATAAGTCTTTTGGTGCGGACGAAAAACATAAATTGAATGCGATTCTCGGTTACTCTTGGGAGGATAACACATATTCTTATTTCTTCGCTCAAAACCGCAACTTTTTGATCAACGATTTGTCATATAACGCTTTGCAATCCGGAGCCGGATTAAAGACAGGCGACGTTGAGTCTGGTAAGAACTACTACAAATTGATCTCTATGTTCGCCCGCGCTCACTATAGCTATGACGAGCGTTATATGATTACGGCTACCGTCCGTCGAGATGGTTCCTCTAAGTTCGGTGCGAATCATAAATGGGGTACGTTCCCCTCTGTTTCCGCAGCTTGGGGTATCTCACAAGAGGCATTCATGCAAGACGTAAACTGGATCAATGACTTGAAGTTACGTGCGGGCTACGGTGTTACCGGTAACCAAGATGGTTTACAGCCGTATAAGAGCATGGAGCTTTATGGCATGTCCGGTATCTATTATGACAATGGTAATTGGGCTACATCTTATAAGATTTCCCAGAATGCCAACCCGGATTTGAAATGGGAGTCTACGGCTATGTTAAACATCGGTTTAGATTTCTCTTTGTTCAATGGCCGTTTAGGTGGTACAATCGAATGGTATGACAAACGTACATCAGACATGCTTTATACTTACAAGGTTCCGACTCCTCCGTATGTTTACGACCGTATGCAAGCCAATGTAGGTGATATGAAAAATACAGGTATCGAGGTTTTGTTAAACTTAGATGTGATCCGTAACAAGACATTCAACTGGAATATGTCATTGAACTTGTCCCACAATAAGAATGAAATCACGAAGTTGTCAAGCGATCTTTATACGACAGACCGTATTTATACAGGCGATCCATGGATCCGTGGTGCTTCCGGCGTAACTTCTCACGTAGTAGAGGAAGGCCGTCCCGTAGGACAATTCTTCATGCTGGAATGTACGGGTATCAAGGACGGAAAATATATCATTACGGATTTGAACGGTGATGGTGAGATCTCGGACGATGACCGCACATACGTAGGAGACGCACAACCAGACTTGACATTTGGATGGCAAAATAATTTCACTTGGAAGAACTGGGATTTCAGCTTCTTCTTCCGTGGAACGATCGGCAACAAGGTATTGAACAACCCGCGTGCGGCTTATGCGAATAATACGTACTTGATCGGTACAAACGCATTAGATGATGAATTGACTTATACGATGAAAGAATCTTCTCGCGTATGTTCTTATTATTTGGAGAATGGTTCGTTCATCCGTTTGGATAACTTGGCCTTAGGTTACACCTTCGATACGAAGAAGATTAATTGGTTGGATAAAGCTCGTCTTTATTTCGCCGCTCAGAACTTATTCGTAATTACTGGATACAAAGGTTTAGACCCAGAGGTTGAATTGTTCCGTGGTGAATCTTCCGATACGGATGCTGGTTTGTCTCCGGGTATTGAGCCTCGTCAATTCTTCCCGAAGGCACGTACCTTCACATTGGGTGTTAATTTAACTTTCTAAATTAAATCGTTATTAATTATGAATAAAAAATCAATTATATCATTATTTACTGGTGCTGCACTAATGTTTTCCATGCCCTCCTGTACGGATTTGGATGAAACGGTGTATGATAAGATTCCAGCAGAAAACTTCGGTAAAACCGATGGTGAAATCAATTCGATCATTGGCCCTGCATACAATACATTTAAAAGATATTTCTCTGACGCATGTATTGCTTTATCGGAATGCTCAGGAGATATGGCGGTCGTACCTACCCGTAAAGGTGGTGACTGGTATGATGGTGGTCAGTATCGTGAGTTACACATGCACGCATGGACTGCGAATACCTCAGCCGTGAAAAACGCATGGTCAAGATCTACGGAAGCGATCTCTGCTTGTAACTTAATTTACGAGACTATTAGTACTTCCGCATTGGAAGAATCCGTAAAAGCTAGAGCGTTAGCGGAAATCCGCGGTGTACGTGCGTTCTGGATTTATTACCTGATGGATAATTGGGGAAATGTTCCATTGAGTATAGATTACAATGACACAGAACTGCCCACTTGCAAAACAAGGAAGGAAGTTTATGATTGGTTGGTTAAAGAGGTAAACGAGATCAAGGACTTGCTTCGTGAAGATGTTTCTGACGCTAGTTATGGAAAATTCACGAAAGGTGCCGCTTATACCTTATTGGCAAAGTTGTACCTAAACGCAGAGGCTTGGGGCGTAGACTCTCCTCGATATAAAGAGGCCGCTGACGCTTGTGATGTCGTGATGGGGCTTCCTTATATATTAGAGGCTAACTGGAAAACAAATTTCCAAGTAAATAACCAACAATCAAGAGAAGCTATCTTGGCTTGCTGCTTTAGTGCGAACGATACGGAATGGCAAAATCAATTACATTACCGTACTTTGCACTATAAAGATAATATACCTCTTGGAGCTACTTTCAGCGCATGGAACGGTATTTGCGCACAGCCGGATTATGTATTGCTATTCGACAAGGAAGATCCTCGCTATGAAGGCTCTTTCTTAGTAGGTCCAAGTATCGACCCTGCTACTGGGAAAGTGTTGATCACGGCACACGACCGTCCTTTGATACACACTCCGGAAGTTACAGTTATCCCCGGAACGGAACGTGATGGTACGATTTGGGGTGACGTGAACCAAGAAGACGGCGCTCGTTGTAACAAATGGACTTTCGATAAGTCCTTAACTAATGCGATGGAGAATGATTTCCATATCTTCCGTCTGGCTGATGTATATTTGATGAAAGCAGAGTGTTTGATACGCACAGGAGGCAACAATGCGGAGGCTACACGTTTGGTCAATGCGGTCCGCGAACGTGCTTACGGTAACTCTAACCACAATTACGCATCCGTAGATCTAGAAAAGATCGCCTTAGAACGTAAGTTCGAGTTGGCATGGGAATGCCACGCACGTCAAGACAATATTCGCTTTGGAACTTTCCAAAACGCTCGTTGGCTGAAATCTGAAACGAAAGGGAAAGACTACATGAATATCTTCCCGATCTCTCAAGACGCATGGCAAACGAACCAGAACTTAAAACAGAACCCGGGTTATCCCGCATTCTAAAATATTCTATGGGCTAGATGAGACTTTTTAGGTTTCGTCTAGCCCTTTTTGTATAATCTTAAAATAATACGAACATGAAGAAGTATTTGATTTTACTTGCGATGTTACTCGTCGCCGTTGCGAACTATGCGGAAAAGCCCGCTAATTATGTGGAAGCCTCCCAAGAAGCGTATAGAGCTTCTGACCCTCTGATGCTAGAAGGATATTTTACAGGTGATACTTTCTCCGGGCAGATTGAGTTGATGACCGCAAACCAGATTCCCGGATACAATACACCCACAAGGCTTACAATTGTCGTAAGTAATCCCGTATTATCTTCCTATAATTGGTCTGTCTCCGGTAATGGTATATCATCTTATATCTCTGATAGCCATTTATGTGAAATATTCTTCAAGACAGGAGGATCACGTGGCTGTACGGTTACTCTATCAGGTCCTCTTGCGTCTACCGGTCAACAGGTGACAAAGGTTTTCGGATTCTATTGATGTTGAAAGTGAAGACATTCTTAGAAAGTAATGCCCCGTCACCAACTTATTCGTAAGTCTGTGACGGGGCGTTGCTTGTTTTGTATCTTCTATTATTCTATTGGATATTTGTCAATACCATAGACCTTTTTTATATGAGGATCAATGTAGTAGATTCTTTGCCTCTTCTTGTCCCCCGATCTTGAATATTGCGCTCTTACCTACTAGGCGTTTGAAAGAATGAACGTGTGCCCAAATGCTTATGGGCATTAGGGGAGCGTTACAGTATGTCCGATACCCTATCTGTCAGGAACTACCGCTCCATCCTCTCCTTCTCCTTTATCAACCCATTCCGATACGCATAAAGCAGTTTCTCCAAGTCCTTGATCTGGCTTTGAAGATCCGCACCCTTATCCGTATCTTTCACCATCTGGCGATGGGAGCTTAATTCTACCACGATCGTGGTGGATTTGATATCCAAGCCTTCCTCGATCGCTTTCGCCCGGGATTCGAAGGGTTCGTGTTGCACAAGCTGGAAACCACGGGAGTGATATACTAATGTATAGCCCGCGATACCGGTTTCCAAATGATACGGACGGGAGAAACCGCCATCGATTACCAACATCTTGCCATTCGCCTTAATGGGATTCTCACCTTGATTGGAACGGACAGGGACATGTCCGTTGATGATATGCCGATGCATACCGGTCACCCCAAACTCATCCAATATCTTATCACAAATTTCCTCTTGCTCTCGTAACGTATAATAAGCGCCTTTTTCCTCCTTATGAGTCTCGGCCTCTTCGATAAAGGCACGCTCGAAAGTAGCCATCTTGCTTTTATCGAATAACGGGGAGTCCTTGCCGCCCCAAAGATACCAGATATAATCATGCGCATATTCCACTTCTTCCTGTTCCCCGGTCTTGAAATAAGCCGTACGGATCAGTTGGTCTACACGGTCCAACAAAGCACGGCCCTTATAATCCTGCCCCAAGATACGTACTGACTTAAATGTACCATCCGGATTCATCGGGATAGAGGCATGAAACAGTAAATTGGAATTACAAACCTGATACATTCCCCCATGCCGGAAGAAACAACGCATATGCTTTTTCATCTTCTCGCTGCTCTCAAAAGAATGCAATATCTTTCGGATCAAATCCTCTTCCTCAATAGAAAGACGATACGGATCTTTCGGGTCTAAAGTAGGCCAGTTAGTATCTTTAAGCGTATAATCCTTTCCATCGATATGAACCACTCCCCGCTTCAGATCGATATGGTGCAACAACATCCGGTCATCCATCTCAAACTCCGGACGACGGCGGATGATCTCACCCTCCAGCTTGAACTGGATGATGGTGATCGCCTTGTGCATCTGGGCGATCAAACGGGTGGTCTTCTCATCCATTGCATTATCGGCGAACTTTGTTTTCGGCATGAATAACGCGCAAGGATCATCCCCATACGCCTCCATCGCGAAAGTGGCCAACGGCAAAAGATTGATACCATATCCATCTTCTAAGGTAGCCATATTACCAAAGCGTAAACACATACGAATCACGTTGGCTATACTTACCAAATTACCGGAAGCGGCTCCCATCCATAAGATATCATGATTACCCCATTGAACATCGAAATTATGGTAATCGCAAAGGATATCCATGATCAGATGAGCGCCCGGACCCCGATCGTAAATATCGCCGATGATATGTAACAGGTCGATTGTCAACCGTTGGATCAAGTTACACATAGCGATAATGAAATCGTCCGCACGTCCCGTGGAGATGATCGTACAAATAATCTGATCCACATAAGCGGATTTATTCGGCTCTACGGAAGACTCGTGCAATAACTCCTGAATAATATAGGAGAACTCCTTGGGTAAAGCCTTACGTACTTTCGAACGGGTGTATTTGGAGGACACGTTCCGGCAAACACGTACCAATTGATTCAAGGTAACTTGATACCAATCTTCCAGATCTTGCTCTTGGCTCTTGATCAGTTCCAGCTTATCCTCCGGATAATAAATCAAGGAACAAAGCTCCTTCTTCTCGGATTCCCGGAGCGTATTACTGAAAATCTCGTTCACCTTGCGCTTTACGGCACCGGAAGCGTTTCGCAGCACATGGCTAAAGGCTTGATCCTCGCCATGTAAATCACTCAAGAAGTGCTCCGTACCCTTCGGTAGGTTCAAGATCGCCTCCAGATTAATGATCTCCGTACTGGCATCCGCGATCGTCGGGAAACTCCGTGCCAACAATTGCAAATACCGTAAATCGTTTTGTACAGATTCGGCTATAATATCTTTTGTCATCTTATCTCTTATTTATACGCGAATATAAATAGATCCGGTCATTTAAACCGAACCTGCTCCGGTTTATTTTTCTCGGCTACTTGCTGGATCTCATAGGGGCTGACCTCTACGGCGCCTTTCGTCAATTCCGGAATATTGTAGGAATACAACTGATAGTCATACTTATCCGGATCTTCTTGAGGCAATAAGAACGGTTTCGAAGGCTTACCGTCTTTCCCTATATAACAAATATAAGGTAAAGTATATAAACCGTTATCCCGGCGGCTACTAAATACGACCCAATCACTATTACTACTCCAAGAATGATAGCTATCCGTATCCGGGCTATTCAACGCAGACATATCCATCGCTGTCCGATTCTCCAAATCCATCATCCGGATCTCCGCATCCGGGTGCCAAATAGGGAACTGCCCATAAGCGGTTTCCGTGTACATCAGGAAACGCCCATCGGGAGAGATACGGGGAAATGTATAGCTCAAGCTATCCGCATGTACCAACGTATCGATCGGGAAGCTGATCTCGCCACGATCCGGATCAAACGCCACACGGCAGAGATTATAACGTACCTTATCATAATTCTCCGGCATCTTCTGGGCCGGGGCCGTACAGAAATAAAGCCATTTACCATCCGGAGAGAACGCGGGGAAAGTCTCGAATGCATCTTTTGTGATCAATGAGGCTTTCGAAAGGATTTCTTTGTTTTTCACGTCATACACCACCACATCGGACTCCAAGTCGAACACTTCCATCTTTTTCTCTTTCACGGAATGGAAAAACTGTTTGATATCATTTACCGATGTGGTGATATAGCGCCCGGAAGGATGCCAGAAAGGATACGTCATATTACTGATCGTCCCATTCGTTTTCGTATTCAATTTACTGATTTTCTTGTCTTGGACAATATAAGTTCCCCCATTCGCCGCACGCATATGGAACATCATCTGCCCCGGATCTCCCATACAGAACGAATGGCAGTTCATACAATTATAGCCAGTCATATCGTTACGGATAATCGGCTGTTCGTCAAACGACTCCAAATTCCGCTGATAAATACCCACAATATGCCATTTCTCGTATCCCGGCTCTATCAAACGGTATACTAAATGAGAGTCGATCGCTTGATCACTGATATAGACAGAGAATGGTGCCCATTTAGTCCACTCATCACCTATCTTCGTGGCGATCGTAACAAAAAAGGCTTTTCCACGGTTCGCACGTGTCAAGCGAATCCAATCCTTCATCTTAAAACGGATCGTATTTGTCCCATGATATTCAAATACTTCCGACTCACTACCTTCTATTTTCGCATAGCATTCATCCGCTGGTACATTGATCCGGAAATTCAACGGAGCTATATTATAAGGTATAGTCGTCCCTTTATAATCCGGAAAAATAGGAGGCGGGGACATACGTTCGTTCGTGACATTCGTAATGCCTTCCGGATGCAAGGACCAAAAGCCTAAATATACGACTATAGTGAGAACTTGTATTATTAGATATCCGATCACAAAATTTCGGACGATCTTTCTTTTCTTTGTATTATCCATGTATTATTGTCGTTTAGGAGTCGGGATAAATTGAGCGTAATAATAATAGGTATCACCAAACTGTTGCTTCAAGGCTGCCGGCGGCATAGAGCGTGCCACTTTCATGAATTGCAGGAAGCGATTCTGCACCTCCTGACTGATCGGGAAGCTCCGGAACGCCTCCGGATCTTTCTGTACGGCCGCGAAGAACAAGCAAATAGCTTCTTGATAAAGCACCGGGAATGCCTCACCCCGTTCTTTCATCAATTCCATATAATGCATAAAAGTCATCAAATCCTTATAAACCAAAAGATATCCCATCCCATATTCGAAAGCCGGACGGTTATCGGCATGATCATCGATCAAAAAAGCCAATGCGTTCGGAAAGATCAAGGTCAGGTCCAAAGGATTATCGGTAATCGGAAGCATCGCCCGTTTTGCCGCTATCCAATCTTCCGACGCACAAGCCACGGAGTCCAATAATGGACGTTGAGCGGTTGCCCAATCCCGGTAATGCGGGTTCGATTCCAGTATCTTGATATATTTCTCCGCCGCACGATATTCGCCGGTTACCAGATAAGTCTCCACCAAACGCTTCATCAAACGAGGTTGCACGCAACGTTGTGAACTTAATACCCCCACAAAGGCGAAACGTTGGGCGGCGTTCACTTGCCCGACTTGCCAAGCGACCTCACTCGCCTCGATCAACCCCATCCGGCTTTTCGGATCGTGCGGAATAAAACCACCCTCACCGATCTGGGGGAAACGCATCAAATCGGAAGTAAAACGTCCGGTTTTCGACAAAGCCAAATTCAGATAAATCAAGGCATCCATATCCCGCACAGAATGCGCACGAGCGTGCGAGACAATCTTCTGCCATTCTCCCAGCCGTGCATAGTAATCATACCGATAGGCCTGCTCCATCGGATCTTTCTTATAGAGAATCCCGGCGACCATCGCTATCAAAAGAAAAACGTAAGAAACGATTCGTTTCCAAGATTCCTTACGGATGAAAACCCGGCTCCTTACATAATAAAGAATGAAAGCGATCAAAGGATACGCAAGCATGATATATCCTAAAGAATTAGGTATCGGATATTCGGGATGGCATAGATGTTTGCTGAAAAAAGCTTCCCGCATCGGAAGAATATAAACCGTACGCATGGCGATCAACGGTAGCAAACCTCCCCAAGCGATAGCGATAATGGCTACTCCAAAACGAGCCTTATCCTCTTTAGCACAACACTCATAAACCGCGATCAATAAGGCCAACAATAAATTAGCGGGTGCCGCAAAAAAAATAAGAGCCCCCCAAAAACAAGAAGCCAAAGAGATAACGAAGCCAATCAATCTTGATTGAAGTATACAAATACGCAAGAACCTGCACGAAAGCGAGCATCGTCAACAAGGCGATTGACTCCTGCGGATAGATCCAAATTAAAAAAGAGGGAAGAATAGCCGCCAACATAGAGGCACGAACCCCACAAGCTTTTAAGTAAAGGAAAAAACAGCCGGAGATCAGCCCTAATAATAAAGCGATCACTACCGAAGCTCCATTAGGATGGATAAACGCAAGCGATAAGAACTCAGTCACATATTCATTCAATCCACCCGGTTCGGCCAATCGATCTTGGAAATAACTACCGGCAGTCTGAAACATCATATACTGCTCCAGAAAACGATACCAATACCGAAAATTCAACTCTATGAATAGGAAACTACCTATAATAAAAAGGAATAGTATAATGGTATTATTGTTAACAAATAGTCTATTCTTCATTCTCCAACTGTTTTTCGGATCGTAAAGATAGAAAGTATATAGAAGACGGCAAAAGAAAAGGTTTAATTATTATATTGAACACGGAATACACGAAACACACGGACTGATACTATATACCTCAGTGTATCGCTGTGTGTTCCGTGTTCAATCCTGTACTTACATCTGCTGCTCGCCGCCGCCAGAGCCGCCGCTCTTCACATCATCGTTATTGATACCGCGTTTTACTTTCTTGATAGCATCTTTCAAGGTACCGAAACGATAGGATACGCTAACTTGTAACATGCGCATCGTTCGGTAATTGGTCTCACGGCGGAAGAACGTATCGTCTGAAGAAGTGTTTTCCATCTTCATTCGTTTCCAGAACGGGTTCTGGAAAGACAACTGAACCGAGAGCTTTTTCTTCAAGAAATCCTTATTTACGGAGATTCCCGTAAAATAGAATGGAGAACGTTTACCCTGCAACTGAATCCAAGGAGAGAAATATCCTCCATGCAAGTTCAAGCGAAAATCCATCGGGAAATTAAACTGCGTACCGGCGAATATACGACCGCTGAAACCACTGTTCGCCATATCATTCATATCGCTCTTCAAATCCGTATAATCCACACCTCCATTCATATAAATACGGAACAAAGGAACCGGGTTCCAATTTGCGTATACGAACAAGCCCGTAGATTGTTTCTTTCCTATATTACCATAAGTAGTCTGGAAAATACCCGGGTTCTTCGGATCGATAAAGGTATATTGCTCGATCGAATTATTCACGAACGTATAAGTAGCGCTCGCGTTAATGCTGAATTTCTGGGCGAACATACTATAGTTCAAGTTAATATTATTACTTTTCTCAGAGTCCAGATTTGGGTTACCGAAGGATATATTCTGCGGGTCCGCATTGTTTACATAAGGATTCAAATACCAGATACCCGGACGCTGGATACGCATATTATATCCCAAGCGAAGCTGTTGCGCCATGCTCAGTTGATAAGAGATCGTAGCGTTTGGCACCACGTCGAAATAATGGGTGTCAAAATTCATATCGGGAGCCATCTCGTATTTCACATCCAAAGAAGTTCCTTCCGCACGGACACCCGCTTTCACGCCAAACTTATCAAACTTCATCGAATAGCCCAGATAAGCGGAATAGATATGTTGGGTATGACGGAAATGGCTATCCTTGGAAGTAACATCTTCCCATATATTCAGCGAATCGTTGAAAGCGGTACGATCTGTATTACTCCGGCTCTGGCGGAATATGTATTTCGCGCCAACCTCCAAGGTCTGGTCCTTCCATGTAGGAGTCGTATAATCCACCTGTCCGGTGTGCTCATTCGTAGAAGCCTTATTGATATTATTTTGCGGATAGCCGAGCCAAGGATTGTAATTCACGACATTCTCTAATTCCGTATAATCCTTACTATCATTCGGAGAATGGCTGAAACGGTAAGAGACCGTCAGCAACTCATCTTTCTTATGGGTAGAGTGCTGGTAATCCACGTTCACGTCCGTAGAACCAAATGTCTCTGTCGTTTCCGAGTTACGGTTATAACTGTAGACCGGATTATGATTAATATCCTGCATATTCACGTTATACTCCGAGAAACTTTTCATCTCGCCACGGAATAAGTTCGCGCCAACGGTCAATAGATTCAAAGAGTCGATCTCATAACTTCCCTCCAAATAACCGAATTGGAACGGTCCACGGCTCTTTCTACGTCCATTTTGTGTCAAGAAGTGTTCCCCGTCATTTTGCAAATCTTCCCGTACGGAGTTAGCGTCATTCCATGGGTCCCGCTCCCGATTATAGTTATAGTTGGCGGTAAGTCCTAATTTTCCGGCTTTTAGAGATACATAACCACCACCGCCTACACGCCCCAACGAACTACCGTTCACACGAACCGTACCAGTATATCCTTGTAGAGCATTTTTCGTTGTAATGATATTAATAATACCACCGATACCCTCGGCGTCATACTTAGCGCCCGGGTCTGTGATCACCTCTATGTTTTTCACGGAATTGGCCGGCATACTCTTTAATACCTCAGCAGGATTATTACTCAACAGGTTAGAGGGTTTACCATTCATGTAGATCTTGAAGTTCGTGGAACCTTTCAATTGGATTTGGTCATCTCCATCCACGGTTACCATCGGCACTTTGCGCAACATATCCAACGTATTGTTGGTCTGTGCCTCGGGGTCATCTTCCAAGCTATAGGTAAGTTTATCAATCTCAGCTTTCACCAAAGGTTTCTGCGCCGTAACCGTCACTTCCCCCAGCCGCTGGTTATCCTCCTGCATATATAACTTACCCAAATCCAAGTTCCTCTGTTTATCCGAGATCGTAAATATTTTCTCGGCAGGAGTTTTTCCTATAGATTGCATAGAGATGATATATTTGCCGGCGCTACTCAATGGCGCCTGAAACTTACCATCCACATCACACGCTAAAAGCTTGACCGGTTTCTCGGGGGTCTTCGCAAAAGCAATTCTCAACGTCGCATAGGGTACGGACTCATTGCTTAGCGAGTCCAACACTTGTCCCTTGATAGAATAAGAACCTGTCTTGTCCGCTTGCGCATACAGAGGAAGCGCAAAGAACAGTACCCAAAATAAGGCAAACAATTTTTCTTTCATACGTTCATCATCTATTACATAATACTATACTTATCTCTCAACTTTTTGTACTAAATCACACTGTTTACGATTGATTCGTACAAATAAAGACATTAATATACGTTCGTAAGCATTTTTTCCTCACAAAAAGTCTGAAAAAACTTTATTTTCATACAAAGACGAGCTTTGATACCGATAAGTTGCATATTTCCTCATCTATATCCTTTATGAACCGCTCTCCAAAGCTTTTACATCATCGTTCCTTATACCACGTTTCACCTTCTTGATAGCGTCTTTCAAATTACCGAAACGATAGGAGATGCCGATACCAAATGTACGCATCGGAGAATAGCTGATATCTTGCCTATGGAAAGTATCGTCGTAGATCGTAGCCTCCATTTTCCTGCGTTTCCAAAACATATCGTAAAAATAGAGGGATACGGACAGTTTCTTCTTCAAAAAATCCCTGCTCACATAGACTGTAGCGAAATTCAACGGCGAACGCCTCCCTTGCAGCTGTATCGCCGAAGAGATAAAGCCTCCATTCAGATTCAACCGGATATCGAGTGGTAAGTTAAACTGAGCCCCGGCGAAGACACGCCCGCTAAAGCCACTGTTCGCCATGTCATTCTTTTCGCTCCTCAAATCCGTATAGCTCAAGCTTCCATTCAAGTTAACGCGGAACAGGGGGATCGGATTCCAACTACCGTAAACAAAAAGGCCAGTAGTCTGCCTCTTCCCGATATTCCCGTAAGTAGTCCGGAAAATTCCTGGATCCGCCGGATCGATAAACGTATACCGCTCGATTGAGTTATCTATAAATGTATAAGAGATACTTGTATTGAAACTGAACTTTTGGGCGAATATACTATAATTCAGGTTCACACCGTTACTCTTCTCCGAATCCAAGTTCGGGTTACCATAAGAGATGTTCTGCGGATCCGCATTGCTCACATACGGATTCAGGTACCAGATACCCGGTCGTTGGATACGCATATTATATCCCAGACGAAGCTGCTGGCTCATACTAAGCTGGTACGATACGACAGCGCTTGGCACCACGTCGAAGTAATCGTTCCCGAAATTCATATCCGGTGCCAGCTCATACCTCACTTTCAAGGAAGTCCCTTCTGCCCGCGCACCAGCTTTCACCCCGAATTTTCCAAATTTCATCGTATATCCCAGATAGCCGGAATAGATCTGTTGCGAATGATCGAAATGGCTATCCGCGGGAGTCGCCTCCTCCCACATTTGCGATGTCTGGTTGAAGGCCTTACGATCCGTATTACTCCGGCTCTGACGGTAGATATACTTTATGCCCGCTTCCAAGCTCTGATCTTTCCAAGTAGGTGTAGTATAGTCAAACTGCCCGGTATGCTCGTTCGTCGATGCCTTATTGATATTATTTTGCGGATAGCCCAACCACGGCTCGTAGTTACGAATATCCGTCAACTCCGTATAATCCTCGTTATCGTTCGGGGAACGACTGAAACGGTACGAGAGAGTGAGTAGTTCGTCTTTCTTGCGCGTGGAACGCTGATAATCCACATTCATGTCAGCTGAGCCGGACTTGCGGCTCGATTCCGAATTACGGTTATAACTATAAACGGGGTTCCGGTCGGCATCCAGCATCTTCACCGCATATTCCAAGACGCTCCTCGTGGTTCCGAGGTACAGACCAATCCCTACAGTCAATAAGTTCAACGAATCGATCTCATAACTACCTTCCAGATTCCCGAAATGATAAGGGGCTCTCGATTTACTACGTCCCACCTGATTCAGATAATGTTCTTCCTTATTATTCAGATCCTCACGCATGGAAGAAGCATCGTTCCAAGGCGTATTGTCACGGTCACAGTTGTAATTGGCAGACAATCCGAACTTGCCGGCTTTCAGCGACAGATAGCCGCTCCCGAAGATACGCCCATTGGTGATGGTGTTCAAACTTACCGATCCCGTATAACCCTGCAAGGTGTTTTTCACCATGATGATATTGATAATCCCCCCAATTCCCTCGGCATCATACTTCACACCCGGCTCCGTGATAACCTCGATGTTCTTCACCGAGCTTGCCGGCATGCTTTTCAATACTACCGACGGATTATTGCTTAACAAATTCGATGGCTTACCGTTCATGTAAACCTTAAAATTTGAAGCCCCCTTCAACTCAATCTTATCCTCACCGTCCACGGTAACCATCGGGACCTTACGAAGCATTTCAAGCGTATTATTGGTCTGAGCCTCAGGATCATCCTCCAGACAGTAAATGATCCTGTCGATCTCTGCTTTCACCAAAGGTTTCTGCGCCGTGACCGTAACCTCTTCCAAACGCAGGTTATTATCCTGCATAAACAGCACGCCGAGATCCATGACTTTCCGTTCATCCGAAAGGGTGAATACCTTCTCTGCCGGAGCCTTCCCGATAGATTGCATAACGATAATATACGTTCCGATGTTATTCAGCGGAGTCTGGAACTTCCCATCTATATCACACGCCAACAGCTTGATTGGCTTCTCCGGTGTACTTGCCAAAGCGATTCTCAATGTGGCATACGGTACGGATTCATTTGTCAGTGAATCCAGCACCTGGCCTTTAACCGTAAAAGAAGCGGCTTTATCCATTTGCGCATACAGCGGAAGCGCAAGGAACAGTACCATAAATAAGGTTAACAACTTTTCTCCCATACATGCGTCACTTATTACAAAACACAATATATTCCACTCATAACACTGCGTTTACGATTTATTCGTACAAATAAAAACATTATAAACATTCGTTGGCTATTATTTCTCACAAAAAGTCTAAAAAAAGAAATATATCATTATTTTTGCACATCTAATTTTCTAAATAACAACATTATGAGAACTATTTTTTGTGTATTAGCCACTTTGATGTTAGGCATAGCCGGTATGCAGGCCCAGAGTTTAAAAGCCATTAAGTTGAATGCTCCCGACAAGACCCGAGGCGCTTCGGTGATGAAAGCCTTGGCAGATCGTCATTCCGAGCGTGAGTTCGCCAACAAGAAACTCAGCCAACAAGATCTTTCCGATTTGATATGGGCCGCTATCGGTATCAACCGGGAGGATGGGAAACGTACCGCCGCTTCCGCTTTGAACAAGCAAGACATAGATGTCTATGTACTTATGGAAGAGGGCGCTTATTTGTATGATCCAAAGGCCCACCAACTAAACCCGGTAGTGGAAGGTGACCATCGTCCGTTAATCGGTGGCAAGCAAACCTCCGTGAACTCTGCCCCTGTTTGCCTGTTGATGGTTTCTGATATTTCTAAGTTCGGCAACGTGGGCACACCGCAAATGCGCGAGCGCTTTGGAGCGTTAGACGCAGGATTGGTCTCTCAAAACATCGCCTTGTTCTGTTCCGGATGTGGTTTGGTTACGGTTCCCCGTGGCAGCATGGAGGCGGATGCGTTGAAGAAGGTATTAAAGCTATCCGACTCCCAAATCCCGATGATCAATCATCCGGTAGGTTATGCGAAATAATAGGATTATACTCGTAGGCTCACGAGAATAATCTTGTGGGCTTACGAGGATTCCTCACCGTGTTGCTGGGTGAAAAAGTGAGCATCATTGAATTACTCGAGAGCGAAGGTAATCAACTCACCACCGACGATAAGTTCAACAGGGTAGACATCAAGGCCAGAAACCATATATTTACGTCCTTAAGAATACGGTCTTACAGCACAACTTAGGGGCGTAAATATACAAGCCAAGCGATCAAGGCCAGCAGAACGAATATGATCACCAAGATCGTATTCCCCCACCGGATCAAAAAAGAAGGCATCTCGCCAATCATGTTACGTACCTTCTCGCTACGCAATTCGATACGATCCTTTTCCAAATCCGCTTTTTTCTTCATCTCATTATACGTTGCCATATATTTAGTTTCCTAGTTCCAATTGATTCTTCACTAAGTTGTAATAGGCCCCATTACGTTTGATTAGCTCCTCATGTGAACCTACTTCCACGATACGGCCTCTATCCAGCACCACGATTTGATCGGCATTGCGTACGGTACTTAATCGATGGGCGACGATTATTACTGTCTTACCCCGGTAAAAGTCCGTCAGATTCTCCACTATGGCACGTTCATTGTTGGCATCTAACGAATTCGTCGCCTCATCGAAAAAGAGATAAGAAGGGTTCTTATAAACCGCACGGGCAATTAAGATCCGCTGACGCTGGCCTTGGCTTACGCCTTGACCATCCGGACCTATCACCGTATTATATTTTAAGGGTAAGCGCTCGATAAATTCCTCTATATTGGCGATACGAGCTGCCAATAATAAGCGAGATTTATCAATCTCACCGTCATCCACGGCAATATTGCGTGCGATCGATTCAGAGAACAGATAACCGTCTTGCATCACCGCACCGCATTGGTCACGCCACCATAAAAGGCTGAAAGATCGCTAATCATCTCCACCCACTCGGATATCGCCTTCTACCGGATTATAGTAGCCCAATAATAACTTGATCAAGGTTGTTTTCCCGCTACCACTTGTTCCTACAATCGCCGTAATCTTGCCTCGAGGTATTTTAAGGTTTATCCGCTCCAAGACTTTCGGCGAATGGATGCCCTCATATTGAAACGTCACGTTACGAATCTCAATGTCCCTATCGCTTCCGTTAAAACCGGTTATCATACGTTCCGGCGTCTCCTCTTCTTCCCGATCATGGATCCCGCTCATCCGTTCCAGACTAATCTTCACGTCTTGCCAACTATAAAGAAACTGCACGAACTGTTCCACCGGAGCGTTCAACTGCCCGATAATATACTGTATAGCCAACATCATACCCAACGACAGGCTACCCCCGATCACAGCCGTAGCGGCAATCACCGTAATCACGATATTCTTTACCTCATTAATCAAGATACTGCCGGCCTCCTGACTCTGTTGCAGCCGCATCGATTCGATGTTCGTCCGGAACAAGTCCGCTTGTATATCCTCCCATTCCCAACGGCGGCGGCGCTCACAATGCTGGAGCTTGATCTCTTGCATACCATTCAATAACTGCATGGTTTTCGATTGATTACGGGCCCGTTGCTCAAAATAAGTATAGTCCAGCAAACGGCGTTTTTTAAGGAAGAATGTCACCCATACGGCATATAAAGCGCTACCTAGTACGAAAATAAAGAATATCAATCGATTATAATAAAGTAATACCCCACCGAACACCACAAAGCTGAAAGCGGAGAAAAGCACCGTCAATGTCTGCGCCGTCAAGAAACGTTCCACACGCTCATGATCATGGATGCGTTGCAAGAGATCGCCCGTCATCTTCGTATCGAAAAACGACATGGGTAATCGCATCAGTTTGATCAAGAAATCGGATAACAATGATATATTCACCCTCGCACTTATATGCAGTAATATCCAGCGACGGATAAAGTCCACCGAGGCACGGCTCAAGACCAGCATCAATTGTCCCGCCAAGATCAGATAGATCAGATTCAGATTCTTAGTAGCGATACCTTTATCCACGATCGCTTGGGTAAGAAACGGAAAGATTAATTGCAATACGCTTCCCAGCGCAAGCCCCAGCAACAACTGGATAAAGAAACGTTTATAAGGTTTCATATACCCCCAAAGGAAATGAAAGGGATCTCTTCCCGTATGGCGTTCATCTTTCCGCTTATAAAAAGCGGGGGTCGGCTGCAAGGCCATTAATATGCCTTTCTCCTCCCCTCTCGAACGGGTACTGATCCACGCATTACGAAACTCTTCCTCATCGATACGCAACAAATTCTTACCGGGATCGGCTATATAAAAAACAGATTTCCCATCCTGTTTCTTTTTAACGTCATATAATACGACAAAATGATCTTGGTTCCAATGGAGGATACAAGGGAAGGGGCGTTGCTCCACCATCTTCCCCAAGGTCATTCGTCCACATATCGTACGAAATCCTATATACTCGGCGGCATCAGCGATACCCAGCATGGAGACTCCTTCCCGGGTTACGACGCAAAGGTTTTGCATCGTCTCGGCGGAATACTCCTTGCCATGGAACTTGGCGATCATGCGGAGGCAGGTGGCGCCGCATTCCATGGAGTCGGGTTGCTTGATATGGGGGAAGCTCATAATTTAATACCTTCCTCTATACTATACACATTTTTCCGTTCTTTCATTGCTTTCGACTTGTTTTTACGGAATGTATAACGAAGCAAGATCCAAGGCCGAAAAGAGGCACTGATTTTTCGTTGATCGCTGTAGTTCTCATAGCTACCACTACGTAATTCCATCGAGGTACGATAAGTAACCAAACAATTCTCCATCGCCACGGAAATATAGAAATAGTCCGTAAAATTATAAGAGACCTGTACCATCGAAAAAGAAGGGCTATGATACTTCACACGAGAGATTGGCGTATAGGTATAATTGTTATATAATATATCAGCACCCAAATACCACTTCTTATAATTCGCATTGAAATACAAATAGGTACTAAACCCTTTCCTTGGATCTTCATTCTCATAATAATCCACGACATGATACGCATTGACACCTATACGCCCTAAATTGCCTATCCGATAAGACAGACTTCCCCCTATGCGTAAATTCTTATACTTCCCGCTATTCCTATAGCTACTGATATAAATATCCTCTTCGCTGAATCCATACGATTCCACCAAGTCCGTACTGATCCGATAAGAGACGCTCGGTGTCAAATAAAATCCTTTCGTGTTAAATGTCAAGGATAGGTTCAATTTATGATTTTGGCTCGGAAGCAGATAAGGATTTCCTTGTGTCTTCACTAAAGAATCCGTAGACATATTATAAGGATTCAATTCGCTCTCGGTAGGAGCCGTATTGGTAAGCGTGTATCCCAATCTCGTAGATAGATGATCGCTAAAATCATAATTACCGCTTAAAGAAATGCGAGGCTTGAAGTAATGATTAGAGGCCTCACCCGCTTTCAGCCAAATTCCTTCCAGCCCAGCAGAAAGCATATAAGAAAAACGCTTTATAGACTGGCTATAGTCCGCATACAAATACTCTTCCCATTTCTCGTGCCGGAAAGTAGGCATTCCTATACTCACTTGACGTATACGATCACTCGTAAAACGAGTCTGATTCCCTACATTCAAGCTACCTCCATTTGCAAAATCCACATTATAATCCACATCAAAACGACCGGAATTCCGGTCGTTCTTATATAAATATGTATTCAGATAAGACCAATCCAGATATGACTCCGAGCGATTTCCGTCATTCTCGTTATGATTCTTATTGAAAGCAAGGGTCGTTTCCAATATATGGTTTTTCGCAAACGTATGCTTATGGAACAAGCTAGCCGTAAAAATATACGATTGATCCTTATTAAAAGAAGAATAATCGAATTCTTGGGGTATTCCATCCGTTAAAAGTCCATCACCCCAACCTTTCTTCTTATTGATTTTTTTATTACCATACATATGAGCTACGATATAATCCTTGTCTGTACACATCCAACGGAATTGCAACTCACCTAAATAGCTAGTACCATCCAAACGTTCCTCTCCCTTCGTCCATTTACTATACCCCGTATTTAGCTGCCGTTGCTCCTGTTCCGAGCGATCATCATACAAATAGTCCACTGAAGCTCTTCCATAAAGTGCGTATCGAGAGTTTCCAACCTCAAAATACCCTACCCCAAGCCCCTTACGGAAAGGGACATCATGCCGCGTGGCTCCTTCCAAGAAGATAAAAGGTTGTGTCTTCTTTTTCAATTTTATATTCAATATCTTTTGGTAACCATCCTTTAAGTAACGGGCTTTCACCACATCGATTATCTCCACGGATTCTATCTCTCTCGGATCAAGAGTGGCGATTCCCGAGTTATAACGATTCCCGTTTATCAATATCAAGGGTTGCGCCCCATCCTCCAACTGCACCTTCCGGTTAGCCACATCCGAGTACAAGCGTGGGATCTCTTGCAGGGCCCGGAAAGGGTCTTTCATATTTTTAGCCTTCTCTGACAGATAAAAGATCTCTCCCGTAGCGGTCCGATTCACTTGATCATTCCGATTACCCGTCACCATTACTTCGTCCAATACGACCGTTTTCTCAGGTGTCAGCAAGAAGTCTTTTCTAACATCCCTGTTTTCCACTCGCAATATTTGCTCCTGCGCATTATACCCCAAGAAAAACAAACGTAGCTCATACGCTCCCTCCTTCAATCCATCTATACGAAAATGACCTTTTTCATCAGTTAAAGCCATGGCCGATAACGAGTCTTCCACACTCAATATCACCTGTACCCCATCCATCATCTTCCGCTTCTCGTTTGTAATTATTCCTGAGAAGGTGTAAGACTGGGCAGACAATGTGAAGAGGCCTTGTGAGATGAACAGAAGCCAGAAAGCGATAGTTCTCATGGTATTATGCGTATAATTCTTCTTTTAATAATTGACATTTGAAAAGATACATCAGATATTCTTTCAAAGTCATATTGATTGCGTCAAATGTACATATATTTTCCCCCGGATGCAACATTATTTGTTTATTACATGGTCCCAAACAGGCAGGCAGTAATTTACAATCTATACAATTTTGAGGCAATATCTCCTTTAACCAATAAGAAAGTTTTGTCTCATTCCAATGTACCTGTCCTGATTGTAAATCAAATTCTCCTAACGCATTTTGATCATCAAAAGAAGAAATCGTAGAACACTTAAAAACTTTACCATCATAATTAAACAAAACTTCTCTATGCCGTTCAGCAAAGCAAACATCTCCTTTTGGCATAATATAATAATCCAATAAAAATTTCTTATCTAAAAACTTTTGAACCGAAGCATGTAATAACGGCACATTAACTTTATCTTTTTCTAGTTGCCACACTTTTTTCAAAATGACAAAACAATACTTACGATCTAGAAAATCCAAATCACCAATGATTTCATCTATTTTCTCTAATGTCTTATTATCAAAGTTTATTCTTACCGCAAGCCACCTATTGGGAATTTTATCATTAATAAGCCGAATAGTTATCAATGTCTTCTCATAAGTATCCTGATTCGGGTTATCCTTATCTTTCTTTATTTGATTATGATGTATTCTATCACCATCCAAAGTAATTTGGAATTGGCATTCAAAGTTTTTTAAATAATCTATAATAGATTCTGTTATCAAAATCGCATTTGTTGTAAATTCAGCAATTAGATCCAATTGATTAACTTGGCAAAAGTTTCTCGCAAAATCCAGAATTTCTTTTATCCCTCTGAAATACAAAAAAGGTTCTCCCCCAAAGAATGATAATTTTAATATCCTATAAGATGTTTTAATATATTCTTGTTCTATATTCTTTTTTATAGCTTCTATTACTTCACTCTTCAAGAAACTTCCCGCTATTCTATTCTCGTAACAGTACCAACAGTTTAAATTGCAATCCAATGTTGTATTCACCATGACTTGATACATAGAGGCATCAAATTGCATCCTTTTTTTCCGAAACAAGACAATCTCTCTTTCATCAAAATCATCAGGAACAATATATTGATTATCCACCAAAGATTTATATAATACAGGATCAGATTGCTCTAATTTTAAAATATTTTCTTTTTTATATTTTTCATATCTCACATTATTTAATAATATAAATTTATTATTAAATGAATTATAAAGTAAATAAACCTGCGGCAAAACGTTCTCTACAACCTGATAATATATCTTCTTCATTTCATTTTTCATTAATTTCTCGATAGAAATAGCTGATGCCTTCTCCCTGTTACAGGGAAAGCATCAAACTAAAAAAACTATCAATTAGCCACACCTCCCTGAAGAATTATTGACTCCTCCACACTTACCTGAGCCATTGTTAGTACCAGAACACCTTCCATCCCCTTTATTCGGAGCCTTATCATCTGGATCCTCTCCTCCACGAACTAAAATAAGTTCATTTTCCTCTAGCCTCTCTAAAATAAGGCTAGGCAAATTCATTAAATCATTCATAATATCTAAAATTTATAGTTTATAATAGGTCATAATCTATGACCGTTTCATTTACTATTTTACTTATGACTGTCTAGGATTTTCTTGTGGACACAGAACCTTCCGTCCATCCTCAATCCAATACCATTCGTCAGTCTCTTCATCATAATGCCATTCACCACCTTTTATAGCGGAAAGTTCTTCCTTCGACAACAAATCACCAATTTCCATGTCTATATGCTTTTTTAGTCTGTTACAAAAATATAAGTAAAATTTCGTACTCTATCTAACAAACACCTAATTTTCATCTAACAAAAAGCTAACAAAACGAGAAAAACGCATCTTTTTTAAGATTATTCACTATCTTCACATCCAAAATAACGAATCTATCATGAAACACTCCTTATATATTGCAGCCATTATGTTGCTAGTCTTAATACTCTCCCAAGGATATTGGCTATACAATATATATAACGCTGAAAAATATAAAACGCAAGAAGTCCTTGAAGAGCTATTCGAAGAGGCTATCAAGCAAGAAATGTCCAAGCGAATGGTTAGCAACAAACCGAAAGACCCCAACAACCCCAAAAGAATCATAAGAAGAGCTAGTGATATGACACCAGAGGAACGAGCCAAGCTAAAAGGGGATACCATAATCTGGCCACAAATAAAAAATCGGAATCTAAAAGATAACTATGCCGACCTATTAGCGCAACGTATGCAAGACGGTCTACGTAATGCAAATAGACCCTTAAAACCAAATGTATTAGACAGCCTATTCAATAAAACATTAACTGATCACAATTTACAAGCAATATCTTATATAGAAATATCAGACTCTACCCGGCAAACCGTAAATACGGTAGGAAAAAAATTCAACCTTTCATTTTATAAGTTCCAAACAGAAAAGCTCCCGATAGGAACGCAGGGATTACAATATGTACAGGCTTTCGTTAAATTACCTCTTTCTGACATTGTCCAACGAAAGCTCTTGGCTTTTATCGTATCTTGTCTAATCATCCTTACCTCGGCGAGCTGCCTATATTATTTATTAAGAACAATACGTAAAGCCCACGCCCAACTCCGAGACCGTGAAATAGCCGTACATAGCGCTATCCACGACTTGAAATCCCCGCTGAACACGGCGTATGCCTCTATGGATCTTATCGCTAGCCTAGAGAATGAACCGATGAAAGTGAATATATTAAATACCGGAAAAACTCAGATAAAACAGTTGATAGAGATCATCGAGTCCATGCTGTCACTATTGAAAACAGCGGATGGAAAAGAGAGCGCACGAAAGTCGCCTATAGATATTAAATCATTTATTGAGCAAACCTACCAAGCGATAGCAAGGCTCTATCCTAACAAGATCCCCTTGTTCAAGCTTGAGAAAAGCGAGGATTTCCCCGACATGATCGAAGCTGATACCGTTCGTCTGGAACGTTGCCTCCGGAATTTGCTAGAGAACGCATTGAAATATTCGAATGACGATGTACGAATCACCGTAACGTTGACTATGAAAAACAACCATTACCGAATAGCCATAAAAGACACCGGTTGGGGAATCCCCAAGAAAGCCCAGAAGAAACTCGGACAACAATTCTTCCGGGTGAAACAAGCCGACAAGCCAGCGCAACCGGGATATGGATTAGGGTTGAGTAGCGTAATGCTAATGGCTAAAGAAATGGGCGGCTCCCTAACTTTTCAGAGCGAGAAAAATGTAGGTTCAACATTTTTCATTAACTTGCCGGCCGAAAACACATAACACGATATGGAAGATAAGCTGAAAGTGATCTTTATTGAAGATGACCCAAACCTTGGATTAATCATCGTATTGGCCTTGCAAAGTAAAGGATACGAGGTTTACTACGCCAACACGTTAAGCGGTATTCAAGACATGATAGAAAAAGACTACCCTAATATCCTGCTTCTCGATCTGGAAGTTGGCAATCAAAACGCATTGGATTATTTGCCTTTTATTCGTTCAAAGCATCCTTCATTGCCTGTACTGATAGCCTCTTCCCACAACGAAGGGGAGGAAATAACACGCTGCTATGAAGCCGGAGCTAATCATTACACCAAAAAACCGTATGATATACAAGAAATAGATTTCCTAATCCAAAGGTTTTGTAAAAAGGCCAGTCCGATATCAAATAGTATATCTATTGGAGATTACCAACTGGAACTCTCCACTCATAAATTATTCTATAAACAAGAGCAGTCAAAAACATTAAGTCCTAAAGATTTCAAGTTATTCTATCTGTTATCCGAGCAATTAAATCAGCCAGTAAGCAGAGAAAAGTTTTTTCATGAAATATGGGATGGGCAAGAAGTTCATGATAGCCTAAACAACAGCATCTCACGTTTGCGCAAATTATTGGAAAAAGATACCACACTTTCAATAGATGCCGTAAAAGGAGTTGGATATATATTATCAAAAAAAGACCAACTCTCCTCATCGTAATTAAGGGGGGCTTATTGTAGATTTCTAGATACGCCCTTGTTCCCTATCACATGATTCGGGAAAAACACGTACGACTTTTTTGAAAAACACGTACATGTTTTGAGTAAAAGATCATCCTGTTTTTAGCATACTAATAATCAGCATATTATATAATTCTTTTCATTACCAAACTTATTGTTTGGAATTTATATCGATCCTATAGGGACGTAGCGTGCAGCGTTTGCTACCTAAAGAGTTTTCATTATCTTCGCGGAAAATTAATTGAGATGTGGACGTTCTTTATCATACTTCCAATCCTGTATCTTGCAGGGAATATTTATATTTATCTAAAGGGAAAACAGGCTTTGAAAAGCCAGTCTACCGGAGTTAAAGTATTGTTATCCATTGTTTTTTGGGGAGGAGCTTTGTCGTTCTTCAGTAGTTTTCTATTCAGGAACCTAGATATGCCGGCTTCTTTCGCTCAAACAGTTTCCCAAGTAGGAACAGGATGGCTCGTGTTCACTTTATACATGGTATTGGCCCTGTTGGTATTTGATATCTTACGACTTTTCCACCTACGTTTCAAATACTCATTCTATTTATCCTTATTCTTAACACTCAGCTTATTAGGATATGGAAACTATAATTACCAACATCCTGATACACGAATTATCAACATGGTTATCAACAAACCGGCCGATACCGATGGACAGCCGCTGAAGGTCGTAGCCATTAGCGACATACACTTAGGATACGCTACCAACAAGACAATGCTTGCCGGATATGTGGATATGATAAACGCCCAACGCCCGGACATCGTTCTTATCGGTGGAGACTTGATAGACAACAGTGTCGCACCTCTGCGATACGAGCATATGGAAGAGGAACTGTCCAAGATCTACGCCCCATTAGGCGTTTATATGGTACCGGGTAACCATGAGTATATCAGTGGCATAGAGGAGAGCGAGAAATTTATAGCGCAGACGCCCATCGTACTTTTAAGGGATTCCGTGGCTATCTTGCCCAATCAGATCCAACTCATAGGACGGGACGACCGGCATAACAAAGGACGGAAAACTTTAGGTCAGCTTACTGCGAACCTTGATAAAAGCAAACCTGTTATCTTACTAGACCATCAACCCTACGATTTAGAAAAAACGGAAGAGGCTGGCGTAGACTTACAGTTTAGCGGACATACACATCGAGGACAAGTATGGCCGATGAACTGGATCGTGGATCATCTGTTCGAATTAAGTTACGGGATTAAAAAAATCGGAAATAGTACGATTTATGTCTCATCCGGCTTATCTTTGTGGGGACCGCCTTTCCGTATCGGGACGGACAGCGAGATGGTGGTGTTCAATATTACATTCAAAGAGTAAAGATGAAAGTATTTATTCAATCGATCGTAGCGCAGCTATTACTAAATCCGTATATTTTCTGGAGAGGATATCAAGCGCTTCCTCCTAAGAAAAGTTGCCGGATTCCTTTTATCTTGTTTTTCGTACTCGAACTATCGCTTTATTTTTTCGGATTTATTTTTAGGAATGAACTACCTGATAACGTGATAATCACGATCCAATACATCTGTAACACTTGGTATATAGCGTCCATTTATATCACTTTATCTCTCTTGGTACTTGAGTTGATCAGGCTCTCCCAACGTATCAAGCCATGGTTCCCCAAATGGATGAAAGGGCATTGGCAGCAAACCAAGCTAACCCTGTTTTTTCTTATCGTATTCGGTGTTACCGGTTTAATGATTCACGCATACCATACGGTAATGAATCCGATTGTTAAGAACGTATATATCACGTTGCCCAAAGCCGCGGGGGATCGGGATAGTCTGACTATTGTCATGATGAGCGACTTACATATCGGAGAGGTTATCGGGAAGGACTTGGTACAAAAATATGTGGCACTCAGCAACGCACAGCATCCGGATATGGTGGTATTAGCGGGGGATATCATGGATTATGAATCCCGGTTTGCGGAAAACGCCCACATCGAGGATGATTTAAAACAATTAAAAGCTCCGTTGGGCGTATATATCGTTTACGGGAATCATGAATACCGGGCAAACCGGAACGCCAAATATCGTTGGCTGCAAAAGACCGGAGGTACGCTACTAATAGACTCGGTGGTCCAACCGGACTCAACTTTTTATTTGATAGGGAGGGATGATTTCATCCATAAGAAACGAAAATCGCTTCATTCGTTAATGGAAGGGGTGGATACCGGCAAACCGATTATCGTTTTGGATCATCAACCTTGGTCGTTCGCCGAGATGAATATGAATGGGGTGGATTTGGGACTGCACGGACATACGCATAACGGGCAGTTATGGCCTTATCCCCTACTGATGAAACTTGTGTATGAATGCCCGTACGGATATTATAAGAAAGGACCTACGCAATTCTATGTATCTTCCGGCATTGGTATAGCAGGACCTCCTTATCGGGTGGGAACCGTCTCGGAATTGGTCGTATTGCATATCCGCTTCAAAGCCCCCAAACAGACTGGCGAAAGAGGGAAAAGCACGATGCCCATTCAAGGGAGCTGACAATGGGCATCGTAAGCTCGCTTGAATGGGCATTGTAAGGCCCTTTGAATGGGCATCGGCAGAAACCCGCCTATTCGGTACCCTTGGTGGCCGCTTCCAACTCAACCGGCACGCTCAATGTACGCCTGTATAAATCCGGATCGCCCAATACCTCCAACGCTTTCTCCAATACAAGATCATCTTTCAAGCTTTCTTGCAACTCTCCTCGTTGGTAATAATAACGTTTTACGATCTCGGCGGCCATTACTCGTTTCACCTCATCCTTGAAACGATCGAAATCTTTTTCCAGATTCGGAGTCAGCTTAGCCTCTAATTCCTTGAACGCAGTAGAATCCTCCTCCAGATACCCCTCGAACTCAGCCACTTCTTTCAAGTTCCTCAATACTTTCTCGCTTTGGCGGTCATACGTGAAATTCTTGGACTTGGCGTATTGCTTCAAAGCTTCGAAATCCTCATCGGAAACCGTAAATTCCTCGATAGGAGCGATTGTCTTATGCTTTTGTGCCCAATCCGTAACGAAGTCGAACAAGACCGTATCCGCCGCCAAATAATACATCATGGTAGGCACTTTCGGCTCCTTCACCTCAAACTCCGGACGTACGCCACCACCATCACGAACCGGACGCTTCTTGGACGTATAGAATACGGAAGTCAAGCTATCCGGAATAGCAGCCACGCTACCATCCTCTTTCCGGTGCGAATAATCGATTTGCTGGATGCAACGGCCACTCGGGATATAGTATTTACTCATCGTGATTTTCACTTTCCCATTATAAGGCAGGTCACGAGGAGCTTGCACCAACCCCTTACCAAACGAACGTTGTCCCACCAACACGGCACGATCCATATCCTGCAAAGATCCCGATACGATCTCAGCGGCGGAAGCCGTACCTCCATTGATCAATATAGCCAACGGCATTACCGTATCCAAAGGCTCCGTAGAGGTTCGGTACGTACGATCCCATTGCTTGATCTTTCCTTTCGTTGAAAGCACCTCGCTGCCTTTCGGTACGAACATACCTACGATTTGTACGGCACCTTCCAGCACACCGCCGCCGTTACCGCGCAAATCCAGTACCAAAGACTTAATATTATGATTTTTCTTTAAATCCAAGAATGCCTCTTTCACCTCTTGAGCACTCTTGATAGTAAATGCCTTTAGATAAATATAACCGATACTGTCATTCTTAACCCCGTAGTAAGTAACTTGAGGTGTCGTGATCTGCTTACGGGTAATCTCGAACTTCCGGGGTTTCTTCTCGCCCGGACGTTGGATCGTCAAAACCATCTTCGTATTCGGAACACCTTTCAACAACTCGCTGACCCGGGAGTTTGTCGCCTTGGAAACATCGATCGTATCGATCGCCAAGATCAGATCGCCCGGCTTCAGACCCGCTAAATCGGCCGGCATTCCCTCGGTAGGCTCGGCAATCATCACGCCTCCCTCGTTGTTACGCTGACGGATCAAGGAACCGATACCTCCGTATTCGCCGGTCGTCATCAGACTCAATTCCTCCGTTTTTTGCTCAGGATAGTATTCCGTATAAGGATCTAAACCAGCCAACATTGCCTCGATTCCCCGCTGAACGGTTTTATCCACATCCACTGAATCCACGTAGAACATCTCTACTTCTTTCAATAAAGAATTGAAAATGTCTAGGTTCTTACTCACCTCAAAGCGGTTATCTTTTTGCGCCCATCCCGGCACTACGCTACTTGCGACGAACAGCAAGCAAAATAAACCTATAATTCCTCTTCGTTGAACCAATCTGTACATACAATATTTAGTTAATTAACGGCATAAATGTAAGGAATAATACGCCGCCTAAGCCAATATCCCTTTTACTTTTAACTTTATTTGTTCCCATTTATCATACGGAATCTCCGGGCCAACCACGTCGATCACATAGCCCGCCAGCATCGATCCGATGCGTGCGGATTGTACCAAAGACGCTCCTATGGATTGACCGTATAAGAATCCGGCGGCGAAGTTATCACCGGCGCCAGTCGTATCAACAGGCTTGCCCCCCTCAGCCGGGACAGAATAAAATTGACCATGACTACCGATCAAGGCACCTTCCTTTCCCAAAGTGACCAATGAGACCTCTACCAACTCAGACAAGGTATGTACGGCCTCAGCAGCCTTTTGCCCGGTAAAAGCCTCAGCCTCACTCTCATTAGAGAACAAAATATCCACATATTTAGGAATGATATCCTCCAGCATTCCTTTAAAAGCATTCACGATATTGAAGTTCGACAAATCCAGCGCTACTTTCAAGCCCAACTTTTTAGCCTTCTCCATCGTAGAACGAACCAACGGCTCGTTTACGAGCAAGTAACCTTCTATATAAATACATTGATATTTACTTAGCATCTCCTCGGTGATCTCATCCGGGGTTATTGTCGGGGCCGGGCCAAGGAAAGTCCCCATCGTACGTTCCCCATCCGGAGAAATCATCACCGTACAGCTACCTGTAAGTCCATCCGTCTTGATAAAATAGGAAGTGACACCCGCTTTTTCCAACGCATCCTCATAAAATCCGCCGATCGAATCATCCCCGATCTTACCGATAAAACCGGAATTCGCCCCTAAAGAAGACATCGAACGCATCGTGTTGCAGACAGATCCTCCCGGGGTTTGCGTACGTGGCAAGCCAGCTAAAGTTGTACGGATAGCGATCATTTGTTCCCTGTTAATCATATCCATAGCTCCTTTCTGTATACCGATTTCCGATAGGACATCATCATTTTCAAGCCTCAATAAAACGTCAACCAAAGCGTTTCCTAAACCTATTGTATTCATTTTTTCGTAATTTTTTTCGCAAAGATATTGCATATTTCGAAAATACCCCGTACTTTTGCAGTGCAATTTCAGAAAGGGGTTACGGAATAACCTTTGAAAGAGCAAAAAATTCTTCCTTAGCTCAGTTGGTTAGAGCATCTGACTGTTAATCAGAGGGTCCTTGGTTCAAGTCCAAGAGGAAGAGC
>ENA-UOJO01001386-UOJO01001386.1-human-gut-metagenome-genome-assembly--contig:-P57-NODE-1386-length-31189-cov-18.779212_pt1 | contig 31189 bp, 24 predicted proteins | sample MGYA00242351_ERZ723898 | MGnify/ENA metagenome assembly ERZ723898 | reverse complement strand
GACTCTATCTACAATCTCTACATAAAAATGCGCCGCAGGCACCTTGAGAGCGTATCTGCGGCGCTGTACGGACGATGCTTTCGCATCGTCCGTATCCAGCCGCAGCTTAAGCGTTAGGGGGTCTTGGGGCACAGCCCCAAGTGCGTTTTGCCTACTTTTGCGCATACAAAAGTAGGCCCCCGCCGGGTAGGCGTACCGGCTTTGCACCCTGCAAAATCTCCGCCCCGCCGAAGGCGATCACAAATTCGGCCCCAAAATTCTTTTGCCTACTCTTCTTCACAGAAAGCATCCCCCGGCGGCGAGCTGTACAGGCTTTGCGCCCCACAAAATCAACGCCCCGCCGCCAGGCGACCACAAACTCGCCCCAAAAATCTTTTACTACTTTTCATCATAGAAAAGTACCCCCCCGCCGGGCAGGCGCGCTCATCAAGCCTTGCAAAAGGCCCCGCCGCCAGGCGACCACAAATCAGGCCCGCAAAAAAGAGCCCTTCCAACTCCGGAAAGGCTCTTTTTGTTATTCTGGTTTATTCCTGCCACGCATTCACCTGGCGGCGCAGCCAGTCGCACCAGGCGTCCACACCCTCGCCCGTCCGGGCGCAGATGGGAAAAATCTCCAGCTTCGGGTTGCGCATCCGGGCGTACTCCGTCACCTTGTCCATATCAAAGTCAAAGTACGGCAGCACATCCACCTTATTGATGATGAGCGCATCGCAGACGGTAAAGATCAGCGGATATTTCAGCGGCTTATCATGTCCCTCCGGGACCGAAAGGATCATCGCGTTCTTCACCGCGCCGGTATCAAATTCCGCCGGGCAAACGAGATTGCCCACATTCTCCAGCACAATGAAATCCAGGTCCTTCGTCCCGATCTCCCGCAGGCCCTGCTCGGTCATTCCGGCATCCAGGTGGCACATGCCGCCGGTATGCAGCTGGATGGACCGTACCCCGGCCCCAGCCATGGTGCGGGCATCCACATCGCTGTCAATGTCCGCCTCCATCACACCGATGCGCATTTCCTCCCGCAGCCGCTCCACCGTCCGCAGCAGGGTGGTGGTCTTGCCGCTGCCGGGGCTCGACATCAGGTTCAGCAGAAAGGTCTTATCTCCCTTCAGCTCCGCCCGCAGGCGGTCTGCCTCCCGGTCGTTGTTGGCAAAGATGCTTTCTTTCAGCTCTATCGTCTTAAATTCCATTATATCGCCTCTATTTCCTTTATGCTGATCTCATTCCCCCGCAGCAGCCAGGTCTTTTCGCTGCAGCAGTATGGGCAGGTGCGTCCGTGCCGCACAGTGGGATAATTCTCTCCGCAGCCCTCACAGTGGGTCACAGCGGGCAGGGTCTCTATCTTCAGCGGCGCGCCGCGCAGCAGCTCGGTGCGGTTCACGGCCCAGTCCCAGCAGCTCACCAGCTCCTGCGGAATGGCCCCGCTTACCTCGCCCAGCTCCAGCGTCACGCTGCCCACCCGGGTCAGCCCCTGCTCGGCGGCCACCTCTTCTATGGTTCGTATCGTATGGAATACGATCCCCAGCTCATGCATTATCCGTTCCTCTTTTCGGCTTTCTTGGCGCGGCGGATGCGTATTTTCCGCTTGATCATGTACGGCAGGATGCCCTTCATCTTATCCTCCGCCGAGCGCATGGTGCTGCACTCCGGCAGGTCACGGTGCAGGTGGATGGCATCAAAGGCACAGCGGGTGGTGCAGATGCCGCAGCCGATGCACTTATTGGGGTCCACCACGCTGGCGCCGCAGCCCAGGCAGCGGGCGGTCTCGGCCTTCACCTGTTCCTCGGTAAAGGCCACCCGGCCATCCTTAAAGGTCTTTCTCAGCGTCTCATTGTAGCCGATGCGCTGGCGGGGAGTATTGTCATAGCTTGCCTCCTCCAGCAGCAGGTTATTCTTATCCAGCTCTATGAATTCCCGCTTGTCCCGGCCGATGGTCAGGGTGGCATCCTGCACCCAGCGGTGCAGAGAAACCGCGCCCTGCTTGCCGGCCGCGATGGCATCAATGGCAAACTTTTGCCCGGTGTAGACATCGCCGCCCACAAAGAGATCCGGCTCGGCGGTCTGGTAGGTCACGGGGTCGGCCTTGGCGGTGCCGTTGGGGTTCAGTTCCACAGCGGTGCCGGTCAGCAGGCCCTTCCAGTCCACCTTCTGCCCGATGCAGTACAGCACCATATCACAGGGGACTTCCTCGGTCGTATTATCATCAAAGGTCGGGGCAAAGCGGCCCTCGGCATTGCGGACGGAAAGGCACTTGCGGAAGCGGATACCGCTGCACTTGCCGTTTTCGGCAAGGATCTCGGTCTGGCCCCAGCCGGCATGGATCTCAATGCCATCCTCCTCGCACTCGGTTCGGTCCTCCACACCCATTGGCATGGAATCATAGTCCTCCAGGCAGTACAGCGAAACCTTCTCGGCGCCGCAGCGCAGGGCCGTCCGGGCCACATCGGCACCAATATTGCCGCCGCCGATGACCACTACCCGGCCGGAAAGACTCTTCTTCCCTTCCAGGTTCACTTCCCGCATCAGCTCAATACCGGCCTTGACACCCTCGGCGTCCTCGCCGGGCACACCCAGCTTGCCGCCGCTTTGCAGTCCAATGGCCACATAGAAGCCCTTGTAGCCCTGCTCCCGCAGTTCGGGGATAGTCACATCCCTGCCTACCTCCACGCCGCAGTGGAATTCCACCCCCAGGGCCCGCAGCACATCGATCTCGGCCTCAATGACATCCTTCTCCAACCGGAATTCGGGAATGCCGTGCATCAGCATACCGCCGGGCTGTTTTTCCTTCTCAAAGACGGTGGGACGGTAGCCCTTTTCCGCCAGGTAATAGGCGCAGGAAAGGCCGGCCGGGCCGCCACCGATAATAGCGATCTTCTCCTCAAACTCGCCATCCACCTTGGGGATGACCTTTTCGGGAACAAAGCGGGTCTCGGCGTTCAGGTCCTGCTGGGCAATAAAGCGCTTCACCTCATCAATGGCCACCGCCTGGTCGATGGTGCCGCGGGTACAGGCGTCCTCGCACCGCCGGTTGCAGATGCGGCCGCAGACCGCCGGGAAAGGGTTATCCCGCTTGATGAGCTGCAAAGCTTCCTTGTACTTGCCCTGGGCCGCCAGCTTCAGGTAGCCCTGCACCGCGATGTGGGCGGGGCAGGCGGTCTTGCAGGGGGCGGTGCCGGTCTTGTAGCAGTTCACGCGGTTCTTATCGCGGTAGTCGATCGCCCACTTTTCGGGGCCCCACTCATGGTCGTCAGGCAGCTCCTGCCGGGGGTAGGTGATGGGGCCGTCCTTGGTGCACAGCTTTTGGCCCAGCTTCACTGCGCCAGCGGGGCAGCCCTCCACACAGCGGCCGCAGGCCACACAGTTTTCGCTTTCCACCTTGGCCACATAGGCGCTGCGGGACATATTCGGCGTATTAAAAAGCTGGCTGGTGCGCAGGGCGTTGCAGATATTCACATTGCAGTTACAGATAGCAAAGATCTTCTGCTCGCCGTCGATATTGGTGATCTGATGGACAAAGCCATTCTCCTCTGCCCAGCGGAAAATATCCAGCGCCTCTTCTTTGGTGATGTACTCGCCCCGCTGGGTCTCCACCACATAGTCGGCCATATCGCCCACCGCGATGCACCAGTTTTCGGGGTCATCGCCGCAGCCCTCGCCCAGCTTCTGGCGGCTGGCACGGCAGGAGCACATGCTCTTGGCATACTTGCCCTCGTATTTATCCAGCCAGTAGCTGATCTTTTCCAGCCCAATGGCCTCATTCTCACTTTCGATGGCCTTTTCCACCGGGATGACATGCATCCCGATGCCGGAGCCGCCGGGGGGCACCATGGGGGTGATCTTTTCCAGCGGCAAGAAGGTCATCCGCTCAAAGAATGCCGCGACCTCGGGGTTCTGGTCGATCTGGCTCTTTCGCATATTCAGGAACTCGGCGCTGCCGGGCACAAACAGCGGCAGGATCCAGCGTTTTTCGTGGTTCGGGTTTTTGCCGTCCAGGTTCTCCCAGTTGTATTCCACTATGCCCAGCCACGCCATTTCGGTCAGCAGCTTTTCCAGCGGCTCCCGCTCCATTTTGGTTAGCTTCATCAGCTGCTCGGTGGTCTTGGGCTTACGCACGCCCATCTTCAGCGCGACCTCCACCATCTCATCGGTCATCACGCTGGCCAGGCCCCAGTATTCGGGGTCATCCGCCGTGGCCTTCAGCCCTATGCGGTTGGTAATCATGCTGCCCAACTTGAGGAGGTTCTCGCGCGGGTGCTCATCACGGGGGATCTTAAAAGACAGTTTACTCTCATCCAGAGGGAAATTGGTGGGTTTGCTGCCGTTGATATCGCTCATATTCGATCTCCTTTTTTCTGCGGCGTACCGCGTTTTAGGGGAAATGGGCGCCATTTAGCCCAGCATAATTTTATTTTACCAGCTCCCCGCCACGAATGCTATTGACCCTTCTCCCAAACCTGTGCTAAAATAATTTATGGTTCTGGTCTGACCAGTATATTTTAGATTTGTGCAGGGGACTAGCCCGGGGCCCGCAGGGCGCCCCGGCCCTGCGGGCCCCTCCCACCCCACAAACCATCCAAGGAGCTGAAGCTATGCCATTCCAAGAGATCTCCTCCCCTTCCCTGCGGAAGCTTTTCGTCCAGCAGCTGGAGGGCCTCATCCTCTCCGGTGAGTTGCGCCCCGGCGACCGCCTGCCCACCGAGCGGGAGCTGGCCGATGAAATGAAGATCAGCAAAACGGTGGTACACGAGGGCCTGCGGGAGCTGCACCACCTGGGCTTTTTGCAGGTCGAATCCCGCAAGGGGGTTACGGTGGCGGATTACGCCCAAACCGGCAGCCTGGAGACCCTCATGGCCATCATGGATTACCACGGCGGCCTGCCGGATAAAAAGACTGCCTCCAGCATTCTGGATCTGCGCTACTACCTGGAAGCCCCCGCCCTGCGGCAGTTGGCGGCCCGCCACACCCCCGGCGACCTGGCCGCCCTGCGGGCCCTGCAGCAAAAGGCGGAGGAGGCTTCGCTTTCCGGGGTGGGGCCGCTGGCCGAAGCGTTGCTGCGCTACCACCGGGGGGTCACCTTCCTCAGCGGCAATACCATCACCCCCCTCATCTTCAATGCCTTTGCCCGGATCAATCTGGAATTCTGGTCCGACTATGTCCGTCTGGAAGGCATTGCCCGCAGCCTGCACACCCTTTCCCGCTTCACCAAGCTCATCGAAGCCGGGGAAGGCGATGCCGCCGCTGAGCTGCTGCGGCAAGGACTGGAGCGCTTCCGGGCCGCGCTCTGCCAATAGTTTCTTTTTACGCCTCGCTCACACTTGGTACAGCGTCATCCTTTTTCCCCGCTTTTCGGCGCGTTAAAAATCCGGGCCCCGGCTCAGGAAAGCCTCCGCGCGCCACCTGGCCAAAAGCCTCTGCCCTAACCGGGAGAGGCTCCGCCCCTTTTTCCGCAAATCCCAGCAAGCCGCCGGTTACGGGCCGCAGGCCGCCCGCCGTTCCGGCGGGCTGGCGGACCTCCGGTCCGCTTCGGCGGCGCTTCGCGCCGCCGGGCCTGCGGCCCGCCCTGCTCCTCTGCAAAACCCTCCAAAAACCACAAAAGGAGCCTCTCCATTCCCGGAAAGGCTCCTCTTATTTTGCTATTTTCGCTTAGTGCAGCTTGGCCTCGTCCACCATGGCCTTCAGCTCGGCCAGTGCCTTGGGGTCGCACTTCTCCCAGCTGAATTCAGCATCATCCCGGCCGAAGTGGCCATAGGCCGCCGTCTTGGCAAAGACCGGTGCCCGCAGCCCCAGCTTTTTGATGATCCCCGTCGGGCGAAGGTCATAGTTCCGCTCGATCCAGCGAAAAATCTCCGCCTCAGGAATGGTGTTGGTACCAGCCGTTTCCACATAGATGGAAACCGGGCGGGCCACGCCGATGGCGTAGCTCAGCTGGATCTCGCAGCGGTGGGCAGCACCCGCTTCTACAATGGTCTTAGCAATATTTCTTGCCATATAGGCCGCGGAACGGTCCACCTTGGTGGCGTCCTTGCCGCTGAAGGCACCGCCGCCGTGCCGGGCATAGCCGCCGTAGGTATCCACTATGATCTTACGGCCGGTCAGTCCCGTATCGGCCGCCGGGCCGCCCAGTACAAAGCGTCCGGTGGGATTAATATAATACTTGGTCTCATCGTCCAGCATTTCGGCGGGGATGCAGGGCTTGATGACCCGCTCGATCATATCTCGGCGGAGCGTCAGGGGATCGGCGTCCTCATCGTGCTGGGTGGAAAGCACCACCGTATTGACCCGGACGGGCTTTCCGTTTTCGTATTCCACTGTGACCTGTGCCTTGCCATCCGGCCGGAGATAGGAAAGCTCCCCGTTTTTGCGGACGGCGGCCAGCCGCCGGGTGATGCGGTGCGCCAGGGTGATGGGCAGGGGCATCCGCTCCGGGGTCTCATCACAGGCAAAGCCGAACATCATACCCTGGTCGCCGGCGCCCAGGCCGTCGGTATCAATGGCTTCCTTGGCCTCCAGCGCCATGTCTACCCCCTGGGCGATATCCGCCGACTGGGTGTGCAGCGAGCAGCTGATCTCACAGGTATCAGCATCAAAGCCATACTCCGGTTTGGTATAACCAATTTCCCGGATGATCTGGCGTGCGATCTCGATGTAATTTACCGTGGCCGCGGTCGTTATTTCTCCCATGATGTGTACCGCACCGGGCTCTGCGGTGGTTTCGCAGGCACAGCGGGAATTGGGATCGATAGCGAGCAGGGCGTCCAGTATACCATCGGAGATTTGATCGCAGATTTTGTCGGGATGACCTTCGGTCACCGACTCGGATGTGAACAGTGTTCTCATGCGTCTTTCCTCCATAATTCGGTTTTTCGCGGCCCATTTACGGGCAGCAGAATATCGGCAGTACTTGCCGTATACTTAGGGACTTCCCCATTCTACACGATAGTCCACCCGGATTCAAGCATTTTTCCAAATTTCCCGGTAGCAATTTGTGCTTTTTGTCCAAAAAGCGGAAAGCGATTGGGGGAATGAGAAAAAGAGCCTTTTTATTCAATTTTCAAGGTGCTGGTGGGAGGCAGGTTCCCGCTGAGACAGACCCCCAAATTGCCCGATGAGGTCTGCTGAAGGAGAAAAAGTTAGACCGGCGCCCCTGTTTGACCGGTGGGGCCGAAAGGCTCTCGATTTGTTTGGTCGGGGAGAGAACCGACACGAAAAGAATTTTTTTGCCGGTGAGAAAAAGTCCTTTCACTAATACGGCAAAATCGCCCCTTTTTTGCAGTTCAAAGGTTAATATTTCACTTTTATTTACGAAAGGTTTACAATATAGGGAAATACTGGGCAAGATTTATATAGAATATGGGTTTATTGGGGTAATAGTTACTGGGAATATAAGTTTATTTTGAAGATAGTTTGTGGTCGCCTAACGGCGGGACTGAGTCACCGGAGGGTGACGGCTGGTACGCCTGCCCGGCGGGGGGTTACTTTTCTGTGATGAAAAGTAGGCAAAAGAATTTTATTTAGGGCGAGTTTGTAGTCGCCTAAAGGCGTCGCGGAGCCTTTTGCAAAGGCATGAACTGTACGCCTCGCCGCCGGGGCCCTACTTTTCTATGAAGAAAAGTAGGCAAAAGTCATTTAGGGCTCCGCCCTAAAGACCCGACGCGTCGGTACGCCCCGACCGGAAGGCTTACAGCCTTCCGGATCTGGGGCTAGACGACGCTTATAAGGTTGATTTTTAATTTGGTTTCTGCAAGCCAATCGCAGAAAGTCACGCTACCGAGACTGTGGGTAAAACAAGCAGTTACTTGCCCAGACGGCCCCTCCCCCGCCACGGGGGAGGGGTAGGGGGTGCGGAGCCGAGCGCCGCCAGTGGCGGATGCAGCGAGGCGGAGCACCCGCAGCGGTCGAAAAAATCGAGCAAGCGAGCAGCGCGAAGATTTTTTCGGGCACCGCAAGGCGGTGGGGCCAGATACGCCGTGGCTGCCTTTGGAGCGCATCTGTGCGCAGTACGGATTTGGATTTTTCTCCCTAGAAAAATCCAAATCCGTAGCCAGCACAGCTAAGCGACAAAGGGGTTTGCAAAGGGGAAAGCCCGGTTCCCCTTTGCCCTGTTTTGCTTCCTTTTGCAGGAGCAAAAGGAAGGCCCCCGCGGCGAGCGGTGCTAACTATGCCTTTGCAAAAGGCCCCGCGACGCCGCCAGGCGACTGCAAACTGGCCTCCGCCGGGCAGGCAAGATGAGATGGGGCCTACCCACATAAAAAGGCCCGGAGAGAAGCTCGCCGCTTCCCTCCGGTAAAAAGGCTTATTCTGCTTTGGCGGTGCTGCTGGTGCCGTCCTCTCCGTGCAGGATGCGGTCCAGCTCCTCCCGGCGGGCCCGGCGGTAATCGTAGTACTGCTGCAGCTTTTCCCGCAGCGGGATCTCGGTATGCAGGGCCAGGAAAAAGTGCTGGCGGCCGTTTTCCCGGCCGGCCTTAAAGTAGGCCTTCAGCTCCTCATAGCGGACCACCACATTCTTCTCGCGGGCAAAGGTCCTTATCTTGACCATGAGGTGGGTGGAATAGACGAAATCGATGGCGAAAACGCCGAAAAACACGCCGATGACAAAGGAAAACGCCAAATTGCGGGAAAGCCAATCCAGTGCCCGCAAAATGAAAGGATCCACAAAGAAATAATAGGCCGCGCCCATCACTGCCCAAATGGCGGAAAACAGGGGGCAAATAAGACCATTCACATTACCCCAGCGGCGGCTGTAATCCCACAGACGGGCATTCATCATCTTCAGCAGCAGGATGCCGGCAATGTACTCGATGGCGGTCATGGCGGCAGCCATCAGCACCAGCATGGCAATGTGGTTCCACACAGGGTTGGCGATCTGACGGCTTTCCGAAAGGCGGGAAACCAGGTACAGGATGCAAAGCCCGGTGCCGTACAGCGGCACATACGGCCCCACCATAAAGCCGGGATTGATCCACTTGCGCTCGGGATTATTGCCGGAAATAAAGCGCCGGAAGAAAAGCTCCAGCACCCAGCCCAGCGAAGAACCGATATAGAACAAAAAAGCCAGCTTCAAGAAGGTATTCATAAGGCCCTCCGGTCACGGTTTTTGGCGGCCATGCCGCGCTGGGGAAAATTATATCACATCTTCGGCCGGGGTTCAACTCACACATGGGATAGAATGGGGGCAGCGGCAGGTTTTGAACCTACTGCTGCCCCCAGAGAGGTAAGTGAGGATGGCTGTTTAGAAGCGGCGGGTGCCTGCATACAGGCACAGAGCCGCAAGCGCCAGCAGAGCCAAGCCGGGCAGCGGCTGGCCCACATGGGCCGCGCCGGTATTGGGGTTGCTGGCGGGAGTGCTTTCACCGGACTGGGAAGGAACGATGATCACCACACCGCTGCCGCTTTCGGTCCACAGGATGATGGAGCCGCGGATCACTTCAAAGTGCTTATCGTCATTCGGACGGAAGATCCACTCGTAGGCTGTCCCTTTTTCGACTTTCACGCTTTCTGGGTCACCATCAACTGCCCACATTACATTACCAGGCACAGAGAATGCATTATTATCGGCATTGAGGTGGGCATCGGCCAGGGTCTTGCCGCTGGAGGTGATGGGGGTGTAATTGGGGGTGCCAGTGGGGGTGGCCATGGTGAGGGCGATATTTACAGTGACGGTGGCATCCTCGTGGTTCTTGGAATAGGCCTCATTATAACCAACTTGCATGGTTATTGTAATGGTTTGGCCTACGCTCAAGCCCTCAGCCAGCTGATAAGTAATGGCACCAGTATTAACATCCACACTCCAGCCTCTTTCTATCGTGTTTGTGGGAGAATAAGTTCCCGTGTGGAAACACAGTGTTCCTGCATCCTTTGCCAGTTTGTTCAGATCTGTACCAATGTAATCATAGATATTGATGGTCTTGCTGGCGGTGTCATTGTAGACCTGGTTCACATTGATGGTGCCCAGCTGGGGGCCATTCGCCTTTTTGATGGTCACGGTGACATCATCGCTGGTGAGGGAGTAGGTGCCAACGGTGGCTGTGCAGCAGTAATCGTAGTCCCCCGCATTCAGGCCGGTTTCCACTGTATAGGTTTGGGCAGTAGCATTATCAATCGCGATTTTCTTGCTGCCGTTTACCTTGTACCACCGGTAGGTCACACCGGTCACATTGTCCGGGGTAATGGCCGCGGTAAGAACAGGAGCCTGTTCGGCGGTGTAGCCGTATTTGGCGTTGTTATGGCCCGTTACGGATGCCGTGACACTCTTGATGGGGGCTTCTACAACGGTCTTACCATCGGTATCAAATACATAGCCGGGGCCCAACAGGGTGTTCTTATCAGTGACTCCGGTAATTTCGCCGTAGGTGCCGCCGGAGAGTTGAACGGTACCGCCGCTAACTTCCAGCTTGGTGATGGTGCCACTTCCTGTTATGGTAAGCGTGCCCTTTGTTACTTTCAATTTATTTATGGTTAATCCGGCCAAATTGATGGTAACATTTCCTTTTTCGTTATAGGTGATCGTCTCGGTTGTATCTGCGATTGGATAAAGGGTTCCACTGGTCGATCCAATTTCCTTAAACGCCGCTTCCCATGTGGTGGCACAAATGGTACGGAACAAATCATTAAAGGAAACAGCCAACTCTGCACTACAAAAGTCACATTTTCCATCTTTAGCGTTATTGTTTGAACCATTATCACAGTGCTGGCTGCTGCTGCTTGTATCAACATAACCGCAATTGTCACATTTACGGCTGTGGTTTATGCCATTGTCATTAGCCACATACTTATTACCGGTATAGGTGTGGTTACCATTGGTACATTCCGTCGCCAATGCTACAACAGACAGCATGGTAACACACAGCACGGCGGCCAGCAAAACACTACATACTCGTTTCTTCATACATTCCTCCAGAATTACAGTTTTTATTCTACCAGCCACAGGCGGCGGGCGGCGGTTTTGGCCTCGCTGCGGCGGCTGACATTCAACTTGGTGAGGATATGGCTGACATGGGTTTTTACCGTGGGCAGCTTGATATCCAAAATGCGGCCGATCTCGGCATTGCTTTTATCGGCGCACATCAGGCGCAGCACCTGCAGCTCGGTGGCGGTCATTTCCTCGCCGGGGGGCAGGGGCGGCACCAGGAAGTAGGGATACCGGGCGGCCTGCACCCGGGCAAAGGCCACCACCTGCCGGTACCAGCTCTCTTCCTCCGGGCTGGGCAGGGCCTGCAGCAGGGGCAGCAGGGCGGCGCCGCAGCAGCTTACCGGGCGGATGAACCCCAACCCGGCGGCAATGCGCAGGGCATCGGTAAGGCTTTGCCGCCAGGCTTCGTCCTTTAGCCGGTACTGGGCCACGGCCCGCAAAAGCAGCAGGGTGGTGTGATCCATCTTCCGCTGGCAGGCGATGCAGTAGGGTTCCAGCGGAGCCAGGGTAAGCAGGGCGGCCTGCGGCCGGCCCTGAGCAAGCTCCGCCATAGCCTGAGTAAAGTACTGGTAGCGCTTCATGATATTGATGCTGAGGGGGTCGCGCGGGGCCTTTTCCCGGTACCAGCTATCTACGGCATCGGTATCGCCAGTCCGCAGGTCAACGCGGCACAGCATGGCATCGATATTGGGCAAAAATCGGCTTTGGCCGCCTTCCGCGAAGCGCTGCCGCAGGCTTTCCAGCGTCCTGCGGGCATCCTGGGAGTGGCCGGCCGCCAACTGGCTGCGGGCCAGCAGGCCCACCGCGGCGAATTCAATATCCGGGGTGCCGTCCCGCTGGATCTCCCCCAATCGGGGCATCAGGGCCAGCATACGGGCGGTGATGTCCTCGCCTTTTTCAAACTTGCTTTCGGCAATGGCGCAATCCGGCAGACCCACGCCATCCCGGCCCAGAATGGCCTCCACCGGGACACGGATGGTCTGATAAAGCAGGTCATCCCGGCGGCTCCATTCGCTGAAGTCCTTGCCGCCGTTCATAATGCTGGGCAGGGCGCTGGTGACCGAAAAGGCCGGCAGGGTCACTTCCTTATTGACCAGCAGCCGGTAGGCCGAGGGAATGATGGCGGTGAGATCGGTGACGCCGCGCTGCGGCAGGGAGATATCCAACCAGGCCAGCCGGCCCCGGGCCTGCCGCCCGGCCGCGTCGCTTTTGGCACGGCAGCGGGCAAACTGAGAAAGCGCCTGGTACCAGCGCTCGCTGCCCTCATAATCGGCCGCCAGGGCGCACAGCATACTCATGCCCTGCATCAGCGCCGGGGAGGCGGCGATCTCCTGCTCCGGCAGGCTGCGGTAGTATTTCTCCATCTCGCTGTAATGGCCCATGCCGGGATGAAGCTCGGCATTGCGCACCAGAAGCTCGGAGACCTTGGAATGATCCCCTGCCATGGTGTAGCACTCCAGCGCATGGCTGTAATCCTCTTTCAGCTCGTAGTAGAGGCCGCCGCGGCCCAGAACGGTGCGGCGCTTTTCCTCGCTGTATTCCCGGTCCATCTCCCACAGCAAAAAGGTGCGGAACTGCGGCCAGAACCGGAACCGCTGCACATCATCGGGGCGCAGCATGGTGGTATTGTGCTGGAGCCAGGCCAGGCGTTCCCCGGCGTGGGGATCGCCGCTGACCATACGGGCCAACTCGGCATCGAAGCTCTCAAAGGGGGCAAGCTCCAGCAAAAAACGGCGAATGGGCAGATCGAACCGGCGGTAGACCGCCGCCTCGAAGTAGAAAAAGACCTCGTGGTAGCCCTGGGCGATGAGCTCCGGGCCATAGGGGCGGCCGCCGACCATGCAGTGGGCGATGACCGCCACGCCCAGCGGGTAGCCGCTGGTTTCCCGCAGGATCTCGGAAAGCTCCGATTCGCTGACGGGGGTGCCCTGCTGCCGGAACAGGCTGCGGATATCCTCCCGGTCAAAAAGCAGGGCGTCGGCATCCAGCACCGCCATAAGCCCGGCATACTGGAAGGCCATGAGCCAGCCCGGCACCGCCCCGCGGGAAAGCAGGACGAACCGGCGGTCGCTGTACTCCCGGATGAGCTGGCACAGCGCCTGCTGATCCGGCTCCTCGGTCATCTGCCGCAGGTCATCGATCAAGAGGACCTGCCAGTCCTTATCATCCGCCGGCAGGGCGAAGTCCGGCTCCCCGGCGGTGAGAGAAAGCACCTGCTGCCCGGCAAGCAGCGTTTCGGCCAGGGTGCTTTTGCCAAAGCCGCAGGGCGCGGTGAAAAACAGCACCCTACCCCGTGCCATGAATTTTTGGTACTGTTCCCGGACAGACGGCCGGATGATTACATTTTTGGCCATGCGCTCCCTCCCTTTACGGCGGGTTCATCCCGTGGGGGCCACGGGATGCCGAAGGGGACCAGTCCCCTTATGGTATGATGGATCGGCGGTATTTTGTGTTCTGGTCTTATTTTACCAGCCAAAGCGGGTGGTGTAAATCATCCCAAAGTATGAGAAAATACATTTTTTGCGGGGGATGAGGCACTCCCACAGGGGAGAGCCATGCCGCCAATCAGGTCAGCGGGGCGGCGGGAGGACCTTCCATATAGGGACGGAAGCGAATGCTATGCCAAAGTTGCAACAGTGCGTGCGGATTGTGCAATTGACTTTATACACAAGGCTTTCTAAAATAAAAAGTGTAGATTGTGCACAATTTATTATGGAATCCGTTTTCGGATCGCGACCGAAGGCGGCAGATCACCGTTCACCTGAGAATAAAAATTACAGAAGGGAGGATTGCATGCAAAGCTCCGTGCTTAGCCTTGCATGTGAACTACTATGACAAAGTCAGCTGCCCAAAAGCGTGAATGGCCGATCATTTTGATCGCGTTCCTCTTTATGTTCTTTTTCGGCCGGATTCTGGGCCCGTTCTCCGTGGTTACACAGGTCGGCTCCAATGCCCTGGGCGTATTTATCGGCGTTATTCTGCTTACAGTATTCACTTCCCAGTCCACCCTGGCTGCTATCCTGGGTATTATCGCCATGGTATACAGCGGCTTTTTGACATCCTCCGCCGCTGTTTCCAGTTGGATGGGCGGTTCTACCGTCCCCCAGCTGATCTTTGTATCTGCGCTGTGCGTGGCGCTCAAGGAAGCCGGCGTGATCGATGTGCTGGTGCGCAAGCTGCTTAGCATCAAGGCGCTTCGAGGACGCCCGGTCGCGCTGCTGTTCTCGCTGTTCTTCTCCAGCTTTATCGTTTCCATGTTCATCGGGTTTATCCCCACCGCGCTGCTGTACTTCGGCATTTATGAGTCCATCCGGGATGTGTGCGGCTATGATAAGCAGGATAGATTCTGCAAATTCATGCTGCTGGGCATCTACCTGGGCTGCATGGGTAATTTCTGCTTCCCCTTCAAGGGCATTGCCCTTACCATTTACACCCTTATCAATACCAGCATGCAGGGCTTTGGACTGAGCATCAATATGTTCACCTATATGTTCGTGTGCATCCTGGTCAATCTGGTATGGCTGTGCATCCTGGCCTTTATGATCCCCGGTGTATTTAAGTGCAATGTTGCCCCGCTGAAGGAGCTGGATATTGAAAATGTAGAGGCGCTGCGCAACATTCCCAAGAAATTTAATAAGCGCCAGAAGCTCATTCTCACCATCTTCTGCCTGTCCTTCCTGTATATCATCGTGATCCCGCTGCTGCCGAAGGACTTCCCCGGAAGCGCTGTTCTGGCTCCTATCGGCACTACCCTCATTTTCCTGCTGGCGCTGGGCATTCTGGGGCTTATCAAAGTAGACGGCAAGCCGCTGGCCAACCCCATGAAGCTGCTGAGTGAAGGCACCCTGTGGAATGTGGTGTGCATCGTTGGCTGCTTCACCTTCCTGGGCAATGCCATGGCTTCCGCTGATTTGGGCATTCGCGACTGGATCATCTCCCTGCTTAAACCTGTATTCGGCAATATGCCGCTGCCGCTGCTGCTGCTGCTCCTTACTATTGTTATCACCATCATCACCAACATCTGCAACGGCACCCCCCTTACCCTGTTGGGCAACGCGGCCATCATGCCTTTTGTATGCCAGATGCAGCTGGACGCCGGGATCAGCGCATCTGTTACCGCCGCGACGCTGAGCCTGTGCGCCAACATGGCCTTCTTGACCTATGCAGGTACCATCTACGCCGCGCTGCTGCTGGACCGTGAGGAGATAGACAACCGCTTTATTTGGCACGATGCCATCAAGGTGATTCCTGTTTATATCATTGTGGTTTATGTGATTGCCCTTGGCTGCAGCTACATTCTGCCCTAACCGGCTTTTCCGGGACGATATGGCCTGTTCCCTTCTTCCCGCGCATCTGCTATAATACACTAAGAAACGAGGCATACCATCAATGGAAAAACCAAAGCAAATCACTGAGCAATCCCATTCCATCCCCGTTGCGGGGGAAGCGGATGTAATCGTAGTAGGCGGCGGCGTAGCCGGTGTAGCCGCCGCAGTTTCGGCCGCACGCAATGGCTCCCGGGTTATTCTGCTGGAGAAAAGCATCATCCTGGGCGGTCTGGCTACCCTGGGCCATGTCTGCATCTATCTGCCTCTGGATGACGGTTTGGGGCACAAGGTATATGGCGGCCTGGCGGAGGAGCTGCTGCATGTCTGCATCCGCTACGGCTACGATAACCTGCCAGATTGCTGGCGGAACGGGCCCGATACCGTGGACACCCCCACCGGCCGCTACCGCACCAATTTTAATATCCCGGCTGCCGTGTGCGCACTGGATGAGCTGATGGAACAGGAAGGTATTCAGGTCGTTTTTGATACCAACTTCTGCGCGCCCATCATGGAGGGTAAAACCTGCAAGGGCGTCATTGTCGAAAACAAATCCGGACGCACCGCCTACCTGGCCAAGGCCTTTGTGGATGCCAGCGGCGACCTGGACCTGATGTTCCGGGCCGGCGCTCCCACCGAAACACAGCGGAGTATTGTTTCCCACTGGGCACATGAAATAGACCTGGATACCATGAAAAAAGGCCTGGAGACCGGGCAGGCCCTGCAGGCACTGCCGCTGCGCTGGCTGGGGCTTCGCCCCGATGCCGATAACAGCGAGGCGGAGATTCCCATGTACTATGGCACCACCAGTGAGGGCGTCAACGGATATATCCGTACCAGCCGCAAGCTGGCGCTGGACTACTTAAAGCAGCACCAGAGCCCCTCCTACGCGCAGATGACCCTGCCGCTTATGCCGCAGTTCCGTATGACCCGCCGGCTGGTTGGCAAGGAGCAGCTGGAGGTAGTGCCTGACCGGTATGTGGAAAGCTCAATCGGCTGCATGATCCACTCGCTGGAAATTCCTGCCGAAGTATACGAGTTCCCATACGGCGGCCTCATCGATACCGAGATCACCAACATTGCCGCAGCCGGAAGGATCGTTTCCGCCACCGGCCGCGGCTGGGAAGTCGCACGGTTTATTCCCGCCTGTGTTCTCACCGGTGAAGCTGCCGGCTTGGCTGTTTCCATGGCTGCCAAGGAGAATATCAGTCTGCAGGCGCTGGATGTGCCCGCCCTGCAGCACACTTTGGCCAGCCGCGGCGTCAAGATCCACATGGATGAAGCCCTGCGCCGGAACCGCCGCCCCCAGCCCGGAGAAAAGAAGGACCCCAAAAAGACGGATGCCACATCCGTTGTTCGGGCGGATTCCCTTTCCTACCGTCACTAAGACACTGAGGAAGCCCCGCCGCATTGCCTACCCGCTGCCATAACCAAAAGGAGGGCGCACTATGGAGATCCAATACCTGAAGACTGTACTGCTGGTGGCCACCCACCTGAATTTCAGCAAGGTCGCTGAGGAGATCCCCTGTGCGCCCTCCTCGGTCTCCCGGCAGGTGAAGTGTGTGGAGGAGGCCCTGGGCATCACCTTATTTGACCGTCCCGCCCGGGGCGAGCGCCTGAAGCTGACAGGGCCGGGCACCAGCGTTCTTCCCTATATCGCACAGGTGGTGGGACAATATGAATCGCTGGAGTTTCACATCAGCCGGCTGAAGGGCCAGGATGAGAAGCCCTATACCATCGGTCTTCCTCTGGGGCGCATCAGCATAAAAACCGAGTGCCTGCTGATGGAAAAATTCTATCTGTATGCCCCCGGGCACAATATTCAGTTTCTATTTTACCAATCCTCGGAGGTCGAAGCCTGCCTGCGCAGTCGGGAATTTGACGCGCTGCTGGTCACTCGTGTCTTTTGGCAGGAGGACCGTAATAAAACGCCTGCCTTCTGCACCATACCGGGTACCCGCTGTACCCTGCTGCACAATCAGCCGCTATGTATTGTCATGCGGGCGGACCACCCCTTGGCTGGACAAGCGGATGTAGATGTGGGCGACCTGCGGGAGCAGAGCTTTATCCTGTACTATGATCCCATCCGGGAAGGGATCCGTACCGGAGATATTCAAACAGACGGTTTTCTCCGTCACTGCCAGCAAGCCGGATTTGTGCCCAAGCTGGAGATCATCTCCAAGAACATCTCCGAGCTGCGCAATGTATGCGTAGAAAACTACAACTGGGTCTACCCCACCTTCCAGCCGAACTGGATGCTTCCCTCTTCCCAGATTCGGGCTGTTCCACTGAAGGATCCCCTGTATGGCTCTGAATACTATCTGATTACCGCCGAGGACCACACTGATGACACCGCTGAAATGGTCCGGCGGTTCTTCCAGCAAACCTTCTCTGCGGATTAAATCGCCCTCCGTAAATAAACAAACTGAAGTCCTCCGCATGGGATCCCACGCGGAGGACTTCAGCATATATATTCGGTTTAGAATTCCGCAAAGCCGGTGGTACGGGGGAAGGGCAGTACATCACGGATATTCGGGATGCCGGTGACATACATGATGAGCCGCTCGAAGCCCAGGCCGAAACCGGCGTGGCGCGCGCCGCCGAAGCGCCGCAGGTCGAGGTACCACCAGTAGTCCTCCTCATTCAGCCCCAGCTCGTGGATGCGGTCCAGCAGGATGTCCAGACGCTCCTCACGCTGGCTGCCGCCGATGATCTCGCCAATGCCGGGCACCAGCAGGTCCACGGCCGCCACCGTCTTACCATCATCGTTCAAGCGCATATAGAAGGCCTTGATCTCCTTGGGATAATTGGTAACAAAGACCGGCTTGCCGAAAATCTTTTCGGTGAGGTAGCGCTCATGCTCAGTCTGCAGGTCCACGCCCCAGCTGACAGGGTACTCAAACTCCACATCGGCCTTTTGCAGCCGCTCGATGGCCTCGGTATAGGTGCAGACGGCAAAGTCGCTGTTTACCACATGGTTCAGGCGCTCCAGCAGGCCCTTATCCACAAAGTTATTGAAGAATTCCAGCTCGCGGGGGCACTGCTCCATCACATAGCGCAGCACATATTTTATCATATCCTCCGCCAGCACCATATTGTCCTCCAGGTCGGCAAAGGCGATCTCCGGCTCGATCATCCAGAACTCGGCGGCATGGCGGCCGGTGTAGGATTTTTCGGCGCGGAAGGTGGGGCCGAAGGTGTAGATCTTGCCAAAGGCCATAGCCATACACTCACCCTCCAGCTGACCGCTGACGGTGAGATTGGTGGCTTTGCCGAAGAAATCCTGGCTGTAATCGATCTTGCCGTCCTCGGTCAGAGGGGGATCGGCGGGATCGATGGTGGTGACGCGGAACATCTCGCCGGCACCCTCGCAGTCGCTGCCAGTGATGAGCGGGGTGTGCGCGTACACAAAGCCGCGCTCGGTAAAGAACCTATGGATGCCCTGGGCCGCAACAGAACGCACTCTAAACGCCGCGCTGAAGGTATTGGTGCGGGGACGCAGGTGCTGGATGGTGCGCAGGAACTCCATGCTGTGGCGCTTTTTCTGCAGGGGATAATCCGGGGTGGAGGCGCCCTCCACGGTGATCTTCTCCGCATGGATTTCAAAGGGCTGCTTGGCCTCGGGGGTCAGCAGCAGACGGCCGGTGACAATAAGCGCCGCGCCGACATTCTGGCGGGAGATCTCATCGTAATTGGCCAGTTTATTTTCCTCAAACACCACCTGCAGATTGCTGAAGTAGCTGCCGTCGTTCAGCTCGATGAAGCCAAGGGCCTTGCTGGAGCGCAGGGTGCGCACCCAGCCGCAAATAGTGACCGGCTCCGCGGTGTAGCGCTCCGGCTCCGCAAACAGTGCTTTGATCTCTACTCGTTTCATGGGTCTTATCCTTCCTTTTTTCCGAAAGTGATTTATAATATTATAGTACGCCAAAGGGCCGGGCGCAATCCTTTCTTTGCCCGTAATGCGAAAAAATGTCTTTTAGGGCAACTTTTTTGCAAAAAGGGGGTTGCTTTTATGCCGGTAATACGGTATAATAAATTCTCGTCAGGACTTTTACTTGACCCATCCTGATAACGACATGGAGATGTCGCCTAGTTGGTCGAGGGCGCACGACTGGAAATCGTGTAACCGTCAAAAGCGGTTCGAGAGTTCGAATCTCTCCATCTCCGCCAAAGAAAACCCCGCAGAAATGCGGGGCTTTCCTTTGTTTGTGCGGGCTTTCAGGCTTTTTACACTTTGCGCTTATTGCTTATTTTTTGCGCTTTTTTGCGTCTCAAGGGCACAGAAAAAGCACAAGCAAATATAGTAAAATCCCCCCTCCTAGGTGGAGGGGGGATTGCTGCGTTTAGGCCTTGATGAAGTATTTATACACTGGGTTTCCACCCTTGGCATATGCCTCTGCTTCCACACAGCGGCTATATATGCTGGATGCAGTATACTTATCTCCAAGGAGGTTCTTCTGCGCTTTGTATATGGAGTACTTATACATATCAATTATACTTTCCAAACAGCAAGCCGCGCGGATCATTGCGACCCGCGCGGCTTTGTTCAGGAAGAGATTATGAAAAAGATGTAGGAAGATATCTTAATTACTTGACCATCGCAGCCTTTTTGGCCTCTTTCTTGGCCTCCAGCCGGCTTACAATGACGGCACAGGCCGCATCGCCCACGATATTGATGGTGGTACGACCCATATCAAACAGACGGTCGATACCATAGATGAGCAGGATGCCCTCCACGGGGATTCCTACGCTGGTGAGCACCATCGCCAACATAACCACACCGGCACCGCTGACGCCCGCCGTACCAATGGAAGCCAGGGTCGCGGTCACTACTACCATGACCAATTGGCCAACAGTCAGATTCATACCGTAGCAGCAGGACAGGAAGATGGTATTAACAGCCATGTAAACGGCGGTGCCGTCCATGTTGATGGTCGCACCCAGCGGCAGCACGAAGGAGGAGACCTCCTCACTGGCGCCCAGGTTCACGGCACATTCCTTATTGATGGGCAGGGTAGCCACACTGGAGGTGGAGGAGAATGCAAAGACCATTGCAGGGATCATGCCCTTGAAGAACTTGAAGGGGCTCATGCCGCCCATCGTCTTAACGGTGATGGAATAGGTGATAACGGCGTGCAGGATGTATCCCAGATACGCAACACCCAGTACCTTTGCCAGATCGCCCAGAATTTCCGGGCCCTGGTTGGAAACGACCCAGGTCATCATGCAGAATACGCCGATGGGAGAGATCTTGATGATGAACATCATCACCTTCATGAACACTTCGTTCAGGCTCTCGAACAGCTCGGCCGTTGCCCGGCCCTTTTCTCCGGTAAGGATGATCCCGGCGCCGATGAGCAGCGCAATGACAATGATCTGCAGCATCGAGGCGTTGGCGAAGGGTGCCACGATATTACTGGGGAAGATATCGACGAGGGTGGTCATAAAGTCGGCACTGGTCGCCTTATCCCATGTGCCCAGTCCCTCGGTGGAAAGCTGCGGGAACCCGCCCTTAAAGATGTTGGCAAGCACCAGGCCGATGATAAGCGCCACAATGGTGGTGCCGATATAATAGACCAGCGTTTTCCAGCCGATGGAGCCGACCTTCTTGATGTCCTTCATGCTGATCATGCCGCACACCATCGAGAACAGCACAATGGGCACTACAATGAACTTGAGCAGATTGACAAAAATCGTCCCGATGGGCTTAATAAACTTGGTGGCAAAGGCCGCGCCGCCGGGTACATATACCAGCGCCCAGCCGATGCCCGCACCGATGATGAGTGCTAAAAAGATCCAGAATGCCAGCGACAGCTTCTTTTTACCGGTTGACATGATGTTTACACCTCGTATCACAAAGAATTAATATGGTTCACAGTATAGCACTTATTTTTCATTTGTAAATACTTTTTGCAAGTTTTTATTTCTCTTAAATTCATTTTTATGCTCCGTACAGGCGAGATGCTCCCTATTTTACGCTTTTTTAGCTAATATGACGAACATTTTTGCATGTTGCGGTCTTCCGTCACTTCATTTCGCGCAATATCCCCTCTCTATTTCCTGCAAGATCCGGCGTTCGGCCCGCAGGGCGTTCCGGCTTTGCCGGAACTGGGCGGCCAAAGGCCGCCTACGCCCGCCTGCGGCGGGCGGCCCTGCGGGCCGTCCCCCTCCGCCGCTCTTTTCCCCCACAGCGGCGCAAGCAACAAAAGCCCGGCAGGAATCCCCCTGATTCCCACCGGGCCTTCCGTTTACATCAGCGTCACCGTCACCGCTTCCTTGGGCCGCGCCATAAAACGCGCCCGCCAGGTCACAGTCTCTACCGGCTCATAGTGCAGCGAGGAGTACGCCGCGCGCACATCCTCCCCGGCTTCATCGCCTTTGCCCGAAACAAAAACCGCCGTCGGGCCATCCGCTCCACCGATGATCCCGATGCAGGCGCTCTCCTGCGCCGTAAAGCCGCTTTCCACTTTGCAGGCTCGGGCCTCATCGCCGGGCGCCGCATCTACCAGCACAAAGTCCCCCACCGGCAGCGGCGGCTCCAGCGTGTACTGCATCTCTACATATTCCGTCGGGAATTCCATCCCCACCGGGGGCAGCAAGCTGCGGTCCATCGTTTCCGGCGTCAAAGAGAGCACCCGCAGCGTATGGGTCAGCCCAGTGCGGGGGTCGGTCAGCGGCACTGTTTTGCCCGGCTCCGCCGTAAATGTACCCCCGTCCACTGCCTCTTTCTCGGCCGTCATGGTTAATTCCACCGTTTCCGGTTTCAATTTTCCGCCATTCCACGGGCAGCACACCCGCCAGATGGCCCAGCCGCAGTCCCGTTCCAGCCCGTAATGGGCCACCACCTGTTCGGCCTCCCCATCCCAGCAGGCGCTCTCGGGCAGGCCGGGCACCCAACATACCCCGTAGCCGGTGCTTTGCTGCAGCCGCCGTCCGTTCACCGTCACCTCCGCCCGGAAACGCTCCTCCATCGGGTTTTCCGCCTCCATCGCGTCCTGCTCCGCCGGGGGCAGCTCCCGCCGGGGCTCGCCGTTTTCCTCCAGCCCCCACTTTTCCGCAAAGCGTTCCAGCGCCTCCAGTGGTACCTTTTTCAGCAGATCCAGCACCACCCCCTCGCTGCAGCAGTACATGGCCGGTACCAGCCATTCCTCTTTGCCCCAGGTAAATGTCTTCCCCAGCGTGATTTCTCTGCCGGGGCGGTGCCGTGGCTTCTTTCCGCCAAACCCGTACTCAAAATAGACTTCCCATTCCTGTGGCTCACGGCATACCGGATGCAGCAGTTCTTCATATTCCTTCTCAAACCGCAGACCGGAGCAGTCTGTTTCCGCCCGCACTTTCTTGAGATATCGCCACGGTTCCTCCATTGGGGTCAGGCCGCACTTCTCTTCAATCTCCCGCATCACCGCCCGCTGGTCCTCGGTCGGCGGATATTCCCGCAGGTACTCCTCAAACTGCGCTTCAGTCCACATCCACGCCTGCTCCAGCGCGGCGGTATCTCCGCAGGCCAGCAGCAGCCGCAGGAAGTCCCCCATATCCCGTGCCAATGGCTGCACACAGTCCTGCCCCGGGTTCATGGGGCTTACCGAAAAGATGGTCTCCCCAAAGCCCTTTATGGTGCAGAAATGGATGCCATCCACCCCCGCCCAGCCGAAGATCTTAGCCCCCTTCGGCGTGCAGGTGTAGCGCACCGCATTGCGGCCGCCCTCGGCGCCCAGCGCCCCCAGGTCAATATGCATTCTCTTAAATTCCGTATAGGTCATGGTTCTCCTCCTTTTTGCATCCCACTCATGCTTTGTACTATCCCATGGTTTTGCCCCTGCTTTTTCATCCGCTAAAAATCCAGTTCCAGGCCTGGGCAGCCCCGCAAAAGCCTAGATTGCCCGCAGACTTTCTGCTTTTACAGCGTTCTCCTTCTCTCCCGTACCAGCAGCACCACTCCTACGATCAGCAGCACGGTCAGCGCCGCTACCAACCATTCCAGGTCATACTTCTGCACAAAGTACTTCCAGCTGTGGCCGGTCACATTGCTGTTCCACCAGTATTGCCAAGTGCTACGGTCGGTGCTCCACACCTTGCGGGGGATCATCACCTTCACAAACCGGGAAGCGATATAAATGATCACATTCCCCCAAAAGCCCAGCATTGCCATGCAGCCCCCGGCAATCTCTTTTCCATTTGTCCGGTGCGGCTTCTGCGCTACGGCAGCGGCCGGCCCCTCCGGGCTTTCCCGTTCCTCATCCAGCAGGTAGTCCGCCGATACCTCAAACAGCCGGCTGAGCTGCCACAGGTTTCCGGCATCGGGCTGCGCCGTACCGCTCTCCCACCGGGAAACCGCCTGGCGGGAAAGATCCAGTTTCTCGGCCAGTTCCTCCTGGGAAAGCCCCTGGCTTTTGCGCAGCTGCACTATCTTCTCCGATAATTTCATTGTAAGGTACCTCCGTTTGATTGGTGCCCTTATCCTACCAAAGCTCACCCGGCAAATCCACCGCGTCCGCTTCCCATTCCCGCAACAAGAGTTTACATTTTCTCTTTTTCATTGTACTTTTCCAGGAAACTGTGCGGCTCATCGTCATCCCCCATCCGGTAGCCCACTGCCGTTGCCAGGTTCACATTGTGCATACTGCGGAAGATATTGATATCCACATTTTTGTTGTGCTGCTTCATCTCGGCGATCAGCCGCTTCATCTCCCGGCGGGCGCTGTCCTCCTCGTGGTGCTCGGTCCGCTCGGTAAAGCGGCAGGCGCACTGCAAAAAGTGCAGGTTATTATATTTTCCCCAGCTAATAATATCTTCTTCCCGCACCAGGTACAGCGGCCGGATGAGCTCCATCCCCGCAAAGTTGGTGCTGTGCAGCTTCGGCAGCATCGTTTTGATCTCCGCCCCGTACAGCATACTCATCAGCGTCGTTTCTATCACATCGTTAAAGTGGTGCCCCAGTGCTATTTTATTGCAGCCCAGCGCCTGCGCCTCCTTATACAGGTACCCACGCCGCATCCGGGCGCACAGGTAGCAGGGCGAACCGCCCTCCGACTCATCCACCACCCCAAAGATCGGGCTTTCGAAAATGCGGATCGGCAGCTCCAGCGTCCGGGCATTCTGCTCAATGAGCGCCCGGTTGGGCGGGCTGTATCCGGGGTCCATCACCATGTACTCCGCCTCAAAGGGGAAATCGCTGTACTTTTGCAGATGCTGCATGCACTTGGCCAGCAGCATACTGTCCTTTCCCCCGCTGATGCAGACGGCAATACGGTCGCCCGGCTTGATGAGCTCATAGTCCTTGCATCCCCCGATAAACCGGTTCCATATCGTCTTGCGGTATTTTGTGATCAGGCTGCGCTCTGCCAGCTCTCCCGCGGTCATCTCTTTCGGCATTTTTCTGCCCTCCCGGTGGTTTTTGTTTCTACCGCCTAATGATACCACACCCCCTGCCCCACCGCAAGCAATGATGTTTCCCCAGCCCGCATCCCGCTCCTTTTCCACCCCCTGCCCACCGCAAAATACGGCCCGCAGGGCACCCCATCCTCCGGATGGGGCCGGCGGCCGAAGGCCGCCTGCGCCCGGCTTCGCCGGGCGGCCCTGCGGGCCGCCCCCTCCGCCAGTCCCTGCCCACCGCAGGCCCGGCAGCGTTCCGCCGCCGCTGCGGGCTCCGCCCGCTGGAACCGTCCTTCCGGACGGTTCGGCCTGCGGCCCATTCTCCCCGCCAGCCCCCACAGACCCTCCATTTCCGACTCCCCGCCAGCTCATCCCCCTGCGGCGGCCTTCGGCCGCCCCTATCCCTCCCCCATAAAAAATCTTCTCCGCCGCGCGTCCCGCAGGGCAGAGGAGAATATCTTTTTTACCCGTGATATTCCTCGTTTTCGTTGGTGTGGATGTTGATAAACTCTGCCCGCATCTTGGAATAGAGGATGGTCTGACTGCTGTAAAGTCCGCAGTAGCCGGAAAGCAGATAGCTGATGGCGCACGCCATCGCAAAGTACAGCACATCACCGGTGCTAAATAGCTCAATGCTCAAAAATACTGAGGCAATGGGACAGTTCACCGCCCCGCAGAATACCGCCACCAGGCCAATGGCCGCGCCAAAGCCCGCCGGCAGCCCCATAGCACCGCCCAGCACGCAGCCAAAGCATGCTCCCACGAAGAAGGAAGGCACCACCTCGCCGCCCTTATAGCCAAACCCGATGGTCACCGCGGTAAACAGCAGCTTCCAAAGCCACGCCCACGGCTCCACATCGCCGCTCACAGCCTGCTCCACCATCTCCATCCCGGCGCCATTGTAATTGGTGTTGCCTACCAGCAGCGTCAGTACGATCACCAGCGCACCGCCCACCAGCACCCGTCCGTATGGGTTCGGCAGCAGCCGCGCCGCCAGTTTCCCGGTCTTTTGCAGCCCGCGGCAGAATAAAATACTCACCACCGCGCAGCCGATGGCCAGCAGGATCACCAGCAGCATGGTCCAGGGGTCCAGCCCCGGATCCGCCACCGCAAAGCGGGTCGGCGGCACCCCCATCAGCAGGCTTACCAGATAGCCCACCAGTGCGGCCGTCAGGCATGGGATCAACCCCGCATAATAGAACACCCCCACGCTGATGACCTCCATCGCGAAGATGGCCGCCGTCAGCGGCGTCCCAAATAACGCCGAGAATACCGCGCTCATACCGCACAGGGTGGCCAGCGGCAGGTCCTTTTCCCCCAGCCGCAGCAGCCGCCCGGCCTCAAAACCGATCCCGCCGCCGATCTGCAGTGCCGCGCCCTCGCGTCCGGCACTGCCGCCGCCCAGGTGGGTCAGCACCGTGGAAATAAAGATGACCGGCACCAGCAGCACCGGCACATTCTTGCCAAAGTGCACCGATTCTATGACAGCGTTGGTATCCTTGCCCTCCACCTTGGTCACGCGGTACAGCCCCACAATAATAAGCCCCAGCACCGGCAGCAGGTACAGAATCCACGGATGCGCTGCCCTCATTTGGGTGGCATAGTTGACACCAATGTGGAACAGCGATCCGATCACCCCGCCGATCCCGCCGATCAGCGCCCCCACCGCCAGCCACTTGGCCAGCGCAGCCGGGTATGCCCCTATGTGCGCCGCGATCTTTTTCCATTTTTCCATGGTATTCCGCCCTTCTCTCCCTGCTCACTTTCCACAAAATCCCCTTATTTATAGCACCTTTCCCCACCGGTGTCAATGATAAAGCCGCACCCCATCTGCCCGGCGGCATACAGGGGCGGCTCATTTCGTCCTCAGCTTTTTATGAAAATGTAATTTAAAATCAGGCTACTTCAGCAAGCTTCTTCATCACTCTTGCGGAAACTTCAGCATAGTAGGCGGCATCCGCATCAGACAAACTCTTACTATCGATGGCATCGAGCTTTGCCATCATATCAGAGTATTTACCCATATAGTCAGCAAGATCGCCCATCATGGAAACTTGATCAGTAGATGCTTTATACTTCTTCTTATATCATATCCTAAACCCAAAAGAAAGCTAATTTTGTGCAAATTTTCACTTGTGGTCAAAAGCCCACTTTACTTTGCCCTGCTCCCCCACCAAAAAAGCACCCCTCCGGGTGCTTCTTTCGTGCCGCCTATCTGCCTATATCCCATAGTGGATCACCCACTTATTTTCCCGCTCGGCCCGCCGCAGCAGGGCCGCCAGCTCCGCCATGCCGCCCTGCCGGGTCACCGCTTCCCGCAGTCCCGGCAGCGTCTCCGGCGGTATCAGTGTGATACCGGTATAGCATAGTCCCCAGCCCGGGCGGTCCACCGTGTGCCAGTACATCGGCAGCCCCAGCGTTTCGGGCAGCAGCCGCTCTATCTCGTCATCCTCCACCGGGATGCAACGGTATTTCCCCGGCTCATATTTCTCAAACCGCTGCCCCGCCGCCGGCGCCTGCGGCATCACGCCAAATTCATGCCTCGCCATTTCCCCTCCTGTAATACATACTGTATAATTTCATTGTTTTATCCGGCTTATAGCGGGATCTTCGCCTCCCGCAGACGCTTTTTGCGTTCCTTCCAGTCCGGCATCACCTCGGTCACCACCGCGTGGAACGCCGGGGAATGATCCGCCCGCACCAAGTGCGCCAGTTCATGCACCATGATGTACTCGGTGCATTCCATGGGGGCGTGCAACAGCCGCTCATTCATCGTGATGACCGCCGTGGCCGGCTGACAGCTCCCCCACCGGCTGGTCATCCGCCGGGTGCGCAGCATCGGCCTGGGGATGTTCCACCGGGCAAACCGGGGGTACCACTGCTCCAGCACCGCCGCAAAAAGCTCCCCGCAGATTTTCTTCCACCACCCCGTCAGGAGCCGTTCCGCCGCCTTTCGGTCGGCCAGGTCGGGCAGCGTCAGCACCAATTGGTTTCCCCGCAGCTCGGCGTCTTTGGGGCTTCCCTTCCGCAGCACCAGCTCCATCTCCCTGCCCAAGCAGGGCAGCTTCGCTCCATTCTCTACCGTCAGGGCCTCCTGCAGACGCTCGTTTTGCCAGCGTTGCCGGGCCTTTTCTATCATCCCGGCATGGCTCCTCACAAATTCATCCACCGCTGCCGCGGACACCCACCCCGCCGTCGAAACATGGATGCTCCCATCCGGCCGCACCCGCAGGTTCAGGTTCTTCACCCTCTTTTTCTGCCACTCATAGCTCAGGTCGGTACCATCCACCCACAGCTCTCTGCGCACGGCACATCCCCCTTTCCGTCCTCGTCCACTCCCTGCAGAATCCGGGCATCGGGCCGCAGGCCGCCCGCCCTCCGGGCGGGCAAGCGGGCTTCGCCCCGGTTAGGCGGCGCCGCCCCCCGGGCAGCGGCCCCCCCCTCCCACCGGCTCTTTCCTTATCCCAAAGCGGCGCACCCTCGCCGGGTGCGCCGCCCATTTTTCCTTTGGCTTACCGCGGCACACTTCGCAGCAGCCCCTCCGCCAGACCACTGGCCGTCTCGCAGATGGTCTCCCAGTCGGCGCAGGCCTCATACTGCTCCGGGTTGGGGATGAACCCCACCTCGAACAGCACCGCCGGGCAGAAGCCCAGCCGGGTCACATAATAGTAGCCCCATTCCTCCCCCTTGGTGTCACGGTCGGTCGCGCCGGTCACCGCCGCCGCCAGGTTGGCCGCGTAGGTCTCGCTGTCGTCCTCGCAGTAATAGCTCACCGTCCAGTCGGCGGAAACATACTTGGTCAGCCCGGTGCTGTTGTGGTGGATGGAAAGGAAGAAATCCGGCTTCGCGTCCACCGCCATGCGCACCCGCTCATCCAGCACGATCTTCGGGGTCTCCCGATCATCGGTCTCTCTCGTCATGATGACCGTCGCGCCCATCTGCTCCAGCCGGTCGCGCACCGCCAGGCTCACCGCCAGGTTCAGCTCCGCCTCCGCCGGCCCGTAAAGCCCCGCCGCGCCGTAGGCGCCGCAGTCCTTGTTGCCATGGCCGGGGTCCACCATCACCGTGATGCCCTCCAGCGGCTTGCCGGGAGTGGCACTCAGCTTCGGCGGCTCTTTTAGGCTCAGCAGCAGGTCGCCCTCCTCGGTGTACTGGAGGTCATACCCCCAGTAGCTTTCCTCGTTCAGCGTCAGCAGCAGGTTCACCCCGCCTTCGGTTTCCTCCCAGCGGGCCTCCTTTATCATCGGTGCCGCTATACCTTCGGTGCTTTCCGGCAGGGCGGTGTTCTCCAGGTAAATGGTCAGCAGTGCTCCCTCCCGCTTCGCGGAGGCCGCCGGGTAGCTGCCGCAGGGCAGCGTAATGGTCGTCAGCCGCCCCTCCGTCACCGAAGAAACCGCACCGATCGTCGTCTCCTCCGCCGGGGTCGGGGCCACCGTGGCCCGGTCGCTGCTGATGTAGCCTCCCGCCACCTCGTAGAAGATGGTACCGTTATACTGGAAGCAGCCCACCATCGGGATCTTCGCCCCGCGGTGGTAGGTCGCAATAAAGGTGCTGTCATCGGTATAGTCGGTCAAAAGGCTCACATTCTCGGTATTGGCCAGCACCGCCGGGATGGTGTTCTTCCCTGCGGCGTACAGCCGCCCGGCCGATTCATAGCTCGTGGTCTTGCCACCCCACACCATGGTGTATTTTACGGGGCCCCAGTCCTGCAGCTCCCCTTCAGGCAGATCGGCCGGCACCTGGTAGGTCCCCTTGTAGGTAGCGGCAATGCCGTTTTTGGCGGTCGCCGCCGTCTGCTGCATCGTCACCGTCTGTCCGTGAATGACCGCTGTCACCTTGCTGCCGCTGGGGGCCACGCACCGGAAGGTCAGCTCCTGACCGGCCCAGACGGCGGCGTCGCTGGTCGGGAACCGGGAGGTCAGGGTGGAGGTGGTGCCGTCCCCGGTGCCGCTGCCGCGGCGGATGGTCAGGGTCAGGCTGTCCTCCCCATTGCGGAAGGTGAAGTAGTTCTTCCCATAGGCCAGGCTCACCGAAACACCAAAGCAGCCGCCCTCCCCGGTGCGCTCCACCTCTTTGCCGTCCATTGTCAGCGGCTTTGTGGGGTCGCTGGTCCCCATGATAAAGACCTGCGCCGTATAAACCAGCGCGTTATTGGCCGGGTAGCCTATGTGCAGCTCTTTCGCGTATTCCAGAGAAACAGCGGTCAACGGCCGGGTCTGAGCCGCATCGGCGTAGCTCAGCAGCAGGCCCCGGGCCGCGGTATTATCGCTTATTTCGCCGTAGTTTGCCAGCACAAAGCCAGCGGCCTTGCCGTTCCTCGCATTGTAGAACAGCTGGCTGCCGGTCACACCGCCCTGCAGCGCCGTTACCACCGGGGTCACCTCGGCGCCGGTGTTTTGCCAGCTCTCACTCCGAGCAATGTACTCCTGGCCGGCCACCTCCGGCAGCACCGGCAGCAGGCGGATCAAGTTATTTTTCTGTACCAGCTCAGTCAGCTCTTCCCCGGCCAGCTCGGCATCCCAGCGCAGGGCCAGCGGCAGGCCGCTCTCTCCCAGCCCGGAAAGCTTATTCCGCAGTTTCTCCGCCGTCAGACCGTCCCCCCACAGGGCCAGACCCGCCGGTTCGTATTTCAGCTTTTTGGCGGGGGCATAGTCCCCCTTTACCGCCGCCCAGATAGCCGGACTGCCATCGGCAGCCTTGCACAGCAGCTCCAGTCGGGAGTAATCCTCCTCATCCGCCACCTGCCAGTACAGCGTCTCTATGCGGTTCTCCCGCGCGAAGATCAGCAGCTGCCGCAGCGCTTCCTTTTCGGCCTTCTCCCGCTCCCGCGCGGAAAGCTTTGGGGGTTCGGTGTCATCCAGAGCGTCCTCCAGGCTTTCCACCCTGGAAATCTCCAGCGGCAGCTCGTCCATGCCGACCCACAGCGCGGTGCCGGAAAGCGCCGGCTCCGCCGCCTCCGGGATGGAAAAGCTCTCCCCCAGCAGCCGGGGCAGACCCATGGCTCCGGCCGCGATGCACACGGTGAGCAGCAGCACGGTGATTACCGTCAGTTTTCCGGTTTTCTGTTTCATTTTGGTTTCCTCCCTTGGGCGTCACTTACAGCTCAAAGTCCTCCGGCCGGTAATCTCCGGCGGCAATTTTCGGGGCCCGGCGGATCTCCCGCCGCAGCGGATCGTACCGAAAAGCGGAGCAGTGATCCTCCGCCGCCATGACCCCCCGCTTGGGGCACAGCACAAAGTCCTGGTCCACATTGGGCGTCCCAATGGCACAGTACCGGCAGGCCTGGTCTATCTCCCGGTCAAAAAATTTGCTGCTCATAGGCTGTTTCCTCCCTTTTTACGCTCCATTCCTCTCCCGCCTGCATCGGGCCTAGGCAAAAAATCCAAGTCTCCATAAAAGGCTTTCCGCTTTGGCTCCAAAACGAGCGGCAGCATCGGCTCCCCCGCATTTTTCGACCCCATTATACCACACCTTTCCCCGCCTGGGAACCGCCCCGGCACCGAATTTACTTTCCGGTAACAATTCCCTGCCCCTCGGCACATTTCAGCATCAACCGGGCCACGGGCCGCAGGCACCCCGGCTT
>ENA-UOJO01001365-UOJO01001365.1-human-gut-metagenome-genome-assembly--contig:-P57-NODE-1365-length-31630-cov-22.018337_pt1 | contig 31630 bp, 27 predicted proteins | sample MGYA00242351_ERZ723898 | MGnify/ENA metagenome assembly ERZ723898 | reverse complement strand
GCCTTCCCGCCGAAGGTCTACTGGCCGCGTCTGGGACAGGTACTGGAAAGCGAGGGCCTGACCGCAAGCGTTCATGACAGTGAGATCGCCGTATCATGGTAATTTTTTAGAAGGGAGCGAAAACACGAATGAAAAGCGGACGCAGTATTCAGGACGTGAGCCGCGAGATCCTGCGCCAGCAGGAGGCAAAGGCAGACTATCTGGTCGCAACCGACCGTCTGTACATGGATACATATGGCGACAGCCCTGTGATCCGTGTGCTCGACCGCGAGGGTATCGACCAGATCGAGCCACTGGAAATTCAGCAGACCGCACACCAGCAGATCGGCACCTATCTGGACATTCCCAGCAAGTATTATGACCGGATGCTCCAGCGCGATCCCGCGCTTCTGAGCTACAACGTCAACCGCTGGTTCCAGAAGGAGCCGGAGCAGAAGCTGCTGCGCACGATGGACGGCAAGGCCAGAGCGTTTCTCAGCAACCGCTATCGCCGCATCGACAATCTGGACATCGCCCGCGTTGTTCTTCCCATCATTGGCGAAATGGAGGGCGCACGCTTTGAAAGCTGCGAGATCACTGACGACCGGATGTATCTAAAAGTTGTCAATCCGCGCTTGCAGGCAGAGGTTGTTCCCGGTGATATTGTGCAGGCCGGCATTATGATCTCCAACAGCGAGACAGGACTTGGTGCCGTCAACATTCAGCCACTTATTTACCGGCTGGTATGCTCCAACGGCATGGTCGTAAATGAAGCCGGCACCCGCCGGGCGCACATCGGCCGCGTGAACACCACGGATGTAAACTTCGCCCTCTATTCCCAGCAGACGCTGGACGCCGAGGATCGTACATTTGTCCTGAAGATTCAGGACACTGTGCGCGCTGCCGTTGACGAAGCCAGATTCTCGACGGTTCTGGAGCGGATGCGGGAAAGCAAACAGGCGCAGCTCAACACGCAGGACTTGCCCGGTCTTGTCAAGCTCGCCGGTTCCAGCTTCGGTATCTTAGAGGAAGAAGGCAAGGGTGTTTTGCAACATCTGATTGAAGACGGAGACTTTACGCTCTATGGCCTCGCAAACGCTGTCACGCGGTTCAGTCAGGATGTTGAAAGCTATGACCGTGCAACGAAGCTGGAAGAGATTGGCTACAGCGTGATGACGATGTCTCCGATGCTGCTGCAAAAGATCAATCAGACACAGGTCACAAAACTTGCCGCATAACGGCAGACAGTAAAATTTGAAAAGGAGTTTTCTTTATGAGTATTCAGAATAACACCGCAGTTGATGTGTATCAGAATTTTGTACTTCCCACAGCGCTGGACAGCGATTTTTCAAGTGAGGATCTTGCCGACGATATGGAAGGCTTACAGCTGACCATGCAGCGGGTCAAGATCCCCGGCGGCGGAAATCTGCAGTTTGAGATTCGCGGCGATGACCCGGACAACCCCGACTATGAGCGCAAGCTCGTCGGCGTGATTCTCTATCACCATCTCGCCAACGCCTACTGGCCAGAGGGCAGCGAGTACGACGACAACGTGCCGCCATTCTGCCAGTCCTTCGACGGCAAGCAGGGCTACGGTGAACCGGGCGGCGTCTGCGCAGCCTGTGCATTCAACCAATTCGGCAGTACGGCAAACGGCAGCGGAAAAGCCTGCAAAAATATGCGGCAGATCTATCTGCTGCGCAGCGGCGAGTATCTTCCGCTGCAGCTCTCCCTGCCGCCCACAAGCCTGCGCCCGTTCAATGATTTCATGAACCTCGCCTTTGTCGCCCGCCGTCGCCCCAGCTATTCTGCCATTGTGGAAATCGGCCTGAAGCGCGCGGAAAGCGGCGGCTACACCTACAGCGTCGCTACCTTCCGAAAGGTGCGTGATCTGACAGGCGAGGACCTCGCGGCGGTCAAGAGTTATTCGACGAATTTCAAGGAGCAGGTCAAGACGCTTCTGGCGCAGCGTGCGGAGAATTACAAATCTGAGGTGGAAGAGTTCGCAGGGGCGGCTCCACTGGAGCTTGCCGACAATGGCGACCACTTTTCCTATCCGGGCGTCATTGACGGCGAACGCGACGAGCTGCCGCTCTAAGCAGAAACAGCCAACAAAGCTCGCTCCGCTGAGCAAACGGCAGGTGCGCTTCGCCGAAAAGAATCACAAGCTGGTCTATGCGTTTTTGCAGGAGCAGCGGTATGATCCTGGCGAATATTACGATCTTGCCGTTATGGGCTACCTGCGTGCCGTAGAGCGCTATTTCACCCATGCCTATCTGCGCCGCTTTTCGTTCTCTACCGTTGCCTACCGCGCGATGCAGCAGAGCATTGCGTCATGGAAACGCGGAGAGAACCGGCGCAGACAGGCGGAGGAAGCCTATTGTGCGCTTTACGGCCGCAGAGAAACCGTCTGCGATGCGGAGCCTTCGGAAGCATATTTCTTCTCGGAGCTGCAAAAATGCGGGACGCCGCAGCAGGCTGCATTTGCCCTTTTGCGGATGCAGGGCTACAGCATTGTGGAGATCGCCGCGCGGTACAAGCTTGACCCGCGCCGTGTCCGCCGTCTGCTCAAGAGCTTATATTCTGCCCATCTGCGATTTCGGATGGGCGGGAAGGAGGCGAAACAATGAAGGATCAACACACAAGGATGCTCCACGGGCGTCTGCTCCGGCCTCTGAGAGTCGGCAGCAGCGCGCTCATCGACCACGAAGGGCAGTTCATTCTGACCTCGCTGGTCACATCCATCCAGGTGCAAAATGAACAGGAAGCAAAGTTTGAAACGCTGAATACCCACTATCATGTGAAGTTTTCTCCGCTTCAAGCAGCAGTTGCGGCGTCAATTCTGATGGCCGTCGCTGCATGAATGAACACCCTGCGGCAGTCTCCCGTCTGACTGCCGCAGGCCCCGCTGACCGCAGCCACAATTTTTGTGGCTGCGGTTTTTCCGTCAGGAGGTTTTATGAACGAACAACTTATCCCGGTTTCCGGGAATCAAAAAATCGCGTTCCAGTGCCAGCGGTGCAGCGCCTGCTGCCGCCATGTAGAAAACAAGGTCATGCTGGAGCCATACGATGTTTATCAGCTTGCGCTTCATTTTCAAAGCGAAGGGCATGCCCTCAAACCTGAAGATATTTGCGCGCAGTATGCGCACCCCATGCCGCTGGAACCGTATTTTCCGATTTTTCTGCTGAATACCGCAGGCAATGATCAACACTGCATTTTTCTGAACGGAAATCATTGCAGCGTCTACGCACATCGTCCGCGTGCCTGCCGAATGTACCCATTCACAGTGGATGCAGGGCGGCGAGGCAAGGACTTCGAGTATTTTCTCTGCACAGATTACCCCGGTCACTTCGGAAAAGGCCGCGTCCGGGTCAGTAACTGGTTTTATGAGAACTTTTCCAAGGACGCCCGACGTTTTGTGAAGGCTGATTACGCAGCGATCCGGCAGTACGGCAAGCTGCTTCAGCAAATGACGCCCGCGCAGGTCGAGCATTCGCTGTTTCAGCTTCTGTTTTACCGCTACTGGAACTACGACCTGAGCAAGCCCTTTCAGGAGCAATTTGAGAGTAACAATCGCCAGCTTCTTGCATTTTTGCGGGAGCAGCTGGCAGGAAACGGAGGTTATACATGAATCGATCCAGAATTACCAGCGCGATCCTCCTTCGCCTGGAGGACTGCGCGTCCATTTTATCTCAGCATCTGGCAAAGCTTCTGAACCGCCCGATTCGGCTGCGCAGCGTCGTTGAAGACTATGACTACTGGTGCGTCGTTTTGGAAAACGAGTACCTTTCCGTCGCAGAACTTCGGCCATTGCTGTGCGAGATCTCCGCGACAGAGGCAGATTTTCCGGATCTGTTTCCGGATCATTCCGACCGGACACGCTCATTCAGCATGGAGCTTTCCCGCGCCCTTTTGCAGCACGCCATGCACACAAGCTGGCGCTATGAGCATCTTACGGAGGACTATCTGATGCTCATTGATGTGGATATCAGCATGGACAATACAATGATGAACGGAGAAAAACAATATGGCTGATGTGAAACGAATGAAGCCGCTATTTTATGAGGGCAAATTTAATCGCGAGGAAAGGAAGATGCTGGTCGTTTACACGCGCGAGGTCGCCAATGATAAAGACCGTTACCGTCTTTGGGTACGATCTGGAAAGCCAGATAACCCCTATCCAAGAAACGAAAGCGATCAATATTCGCTGTACGCCGAAATCCGAGGATACCTTGTGCCGTTGGGTATGACAGAATATCGTCTGGCCGAGCGCTGCGGCTATCTGCCTGCCATGCAGGAGCTATATGGCGGCGCGGAGCATCGAAAAGCGTATTTCGATCATCTGCAGGGAATGACTGTTGGCGAGGCTGTCACAATTGAGGACGCGGCGATTTTCCGCCTTGGGAAAGATGCATCCCTTCAAGCAGACTTCATTCACAGCATTCTCAAGGAGCATCTTGCGCGGTATACCATCAGCAAGGAAAACGGCGGCGAAACCTTTCCGGATTATATCGGCGCACTGATGGCAGATGAACTTGACCATTGTACGCAGCTTGCGAAGATCTACAGCGCTCATCGAGCGCAAAAGGACGCTGCCCGGCGCGAAGAAGCCGCCGAGCAGGAACGTGCGCACCGGCAGGCTGTCAACGCCGAGAAAGAAAAGGTTGTCCAGACTGCGCTGCAAACCATCCGCAGCGGCGGCACATTGCAAAATGTTTCGCTCCGCTACTATAAGGACGACGGTACGCTTGTGGAAACTTCGCTGATTTTATATCTGATGCGTGCGTATCACATCAACGTGCCGCTCCGCACGCAGGGCTGGATCAAGGAACGCTTGACGACTGCTACCGTTCAGGAGGATTTCTGCGGCTCCGTTACCTATTACCGCGCAAAAAAGAGTCCATGCTCGCAGAAATTCTTTGACTGCATGCGCGATCTGATTACGGCAGTCCACGATGCAAAAAAGGACGCAGCATAATGATGATAGGAGTGAAGCATAACGAATGAACGAACCAATCTATGAACAAATGCAGCAGCTGATCCAGCAGATCCGGCAAGCGGACGTTGCCTACTATAAGCATGACGCGCCGGTCATGAGCGATCTGGAATATGACCGTCTGATGGACGAACTGGTCGCGCTGGAGGAAGAAAGCGGCGTGATCCTGTCCGGTTCCCCTACGCAGCGCGTCGCCGGTGAAGTCTTAGAGACGCTGGCAGAGGTTCGGCACACAAGACCCATGCTTTCTGCCGCAAAGACAAAATCTCTGGAGGATCTGAAGCGTTTCGCGTCCGGTCGGAATGTGCTGCTTTCCTGGAAGATGGACGGGCTCACGCTTGTCCTCCGATATGAAAACGGGCGTCTCATGCAGGCGATCACGCGCGGCCGCGACGGTATCATCGGGGAGGACGTAACCCATACGGTAAGAACCTTTCTCAACGTGCCGCTGACCATCCCTATTTTAGAAGCGTTTGAGGTGCGCGGAGAGGGCGTTATTTCATGGAAAAACTTCGACGCCATCAACGCGGAGCTGAACGATGCTTACAGCCATCCCCGAAATCTTGCCGCCGGGAGCGTGCGAAAGCTCGACGCTTCGGAGGCAAAGAAGCGTCGGCTGGAGTTCTGGGCGTTTGATCTGGTCAGCGACAGCCTGGAATCCGGCAGCAAGCGGGCGCAGCAGCAGCTTTTAGCTCGCTGCGGGTTCAGCGTGGTTCCGTATCTTTATTTGCCGTCTTCCAGCAGCGCCCATGACTTGGAGCTTGCTTTTTCCAGTATGCAGCCGGCCAAATTTGAATACCCCGTCGACGGTCTTATCATGGAATACGACGATCTTGCGTATGGCAAAAGCCTCGGCGCTACCGGACACCATGAAAACCGCCTGATCGCGCTCAAATGGGCAGATGAACTATATGAAACCACATTCCGAAGTGTGGAGCTTGCAACGACGCGCACCGGAATGGTCAGCCTGACCGCGCGGTTCGATCCTGTCAGCATGGACGGCGCAACAGTCAGCCGCGCCTACCTGCACAATCTGGACAATTTCCGTGCGCTTCAGTTGGGCTCCGGTGATACGGTTCGGGTATACCGCGCAAATATGATCATTCCGCAAATCGCGGACAATCTGACAAAGAGCGGTACATACCAGCTTTCCATGTCCTGCCCCTGCTGCGGCGCAGCGCTGGAGGTTGGAGAAACGGCCGGCGGAACGCATCAGCTTTTCTGCTGGAATCGAAGCTGCACGGCAAAGCTGGTACAAAAATTTGTCCACTTCTGCGATAAAAGCCGAATGAACATGGAAGGGCTGTCGGAAACGACGCTGGAAAAGCTGATTGGGCACGGCTGGATTCATACGTTTGCGGATCTGTACGAGTTGGAGCAGCACCGCGACGCGATCCTCCAAACAGATGGCTTCGGCGAAAAATCCTTTGAGCGGCTGCAAGCGGCCATTGAGAAAAGCCGCAGCTGCACACTGGCAAAGTTCATTGCCGGGCTCGGTATTCCGACCATCGGCCGTCATGCCGGGCAGGAGCTTGACCGCTGCTTCGCCGGTTCGTGGGAGGCGTTTGAAGCTGCCATTCAGAAGGGCTTCGATTTCACGCAGCTGCCAGATTTCGGTGCAGTGATGCAGGAGAACATTTACACATGGTATGCGGACGCGGAAGAAGCAAAGCTCTGGCGTCCGCTGTTGGATAAAATTCATTTTATAAAGGAGACGACACCTATGAGTATCACGAAAGAATCCCCGCTGTACGGCAAAATCGTTGTGGCAACCGGCAAGCTGGAGCATTATACGCGCGACGGCATCCAGAGCAAGCTCCTGCAGCTTGGTGCGATTCCGGCATCCTCTGTGACAAAAAAGACGAACTACCTGATCGTTGGGGAAAAGGCCGGGAGCAAGCTGGAAAAGGCGCAGCAGCTCGGCGTTCCGACACTGACGGAGGAAGAATTTGAAGCGCTGCTTGCAGGATGAGGGGGCTGAAATGAAACGAACGATCCTTGCATATCTGGAAATAGATGATGACCTCGCTTTTGAAAAAATGGACGATGGACCGATTGCCTATCTGGAAAAAGAATCCGGCTGGCTTGCGCAAAGCGGCATCTTTATCACGGACGCCGCCATTGCCGATGCTGACACAGCTGACCCGAAAGAAGCCTATCTCGTATATCTTGCCAGATTCGCCTTTGACCATTTGGACGACGGGGATATTTCCCCGATGCCCTATGAGCAGTGGCGAGCCATGTAATATCCGTAACGGGGCGCAGAGTATCTCTGCGCCCCAATCCATATATTAAACGAAGGAGGCTGCAATTATGAGCAGCGAAATCTACTACGATAAAGCATTTATTTCTATTGGGGACAAATTTATTCCGCTTGTCTGTCATGGTTCCACGAACACCTATGAATTCAGCTGGAACGGGCGCGAGGTCGCAGAGCGGTACTGGTCTGTTCTGAATCGCCCTTATCGCGGAAGAAGTCTCTTTACGAGTGAGGAAATTCAGAAGATTGCAGAAACCTATGAAGGCTTCAGCCAGGACAACCATGGCGGTATGCGCAAGAGCCGAAACCACACGTTTGAAACTGGCGAATTTCAGCGCTGGTTCCTTGCGGGTCTAAAAAACGCGCACACCATTGAGGAATACCGCCAATACGGGAATTCTGTTGTCCTTACCAACCTGCATACGCAGAAGACAACGTATGTTTCTACAACAGAAGCCTTTCTGACCGAGTTGTCCCGAATTGGAGAACAGAACATCGACATCCGGTTTGACTCCTGCCGCAATTTCTATCATCCGCCGCGTACCGGCAAAACGTCAAAGTTTGATAAGCTCAAACAGTTTTACGTTCTAAAGGCATGGAGCGGATACTTTGTAAAGAGGACGCGGCATAGTGTCATGACCATCCACACTGACGATCCGACGGTTGCAACCGTGCGGAAATTCAGAACGGAAAAAGCCGCGCAGAAGTATATGGAAGAAAACAAAGCATACTTTTTGCGCGTTCCCTTTTCCGTTGAATGCGTCCGACCGAAGCAAGCAGCAACGGCAGCGTAATCGCGCCACCGTGCAAAAGGCTGGATCGGTGCTGAGAATTGGATGGAGAATTGGATAGACCGATTGACAGGATAGCATTATAAGAATATAATGAAAGCAAAATAATGCTATATGGAGGCGAGCGTATGAACATTCGTCCGTCAGCGGCCATTCGCCAGAACTACAATGAAATTGCAGAGCTTTGCAGAAAAACGGCAGAGCCGATCTATTTGACCAAAAACGGCGAGGGCGATTTGGTCGTTATGGATATTGAATCCTTTCATCGCCGGGAGAAAATGCTGAAGCTCCGGGAAGAGCTTCTGGCTGTTGAGGAAGACCGGCTTGCGGGCAGAACCGGCTGCACCGTCGATGAACTGGATGTGTATCTGGACAGTGTGATCGAAGGAGCCTGACATCATGGCAAAAGATCAGACCTATACGGTCATCGTTTCTGACCGTGCGAAGCGGATGCTCGCATCGCATATCCGATTCCTTGCCAACGTAAACAAGGATGCTGCGGTCGAAAAGAAAACGCAGCTTGTCCGGGAAATCCGCAGTCTTTCCAAACTGCCGCACCGCTTTCCATTCTTTGAAGCTGAGTTCATGCCGGCGAACAAATATCACAAGATGTTTATTGCGAATTGGTATCTGATTCTCTATCAGATTCAGGATGATACGGTCTTTGTAGATTACATTCTGGATTGCCGTAAAGACTATGGTTGGCTGCTGCAGGCGTGAAAGCCAATGCCTTATCTTCAATAGTTATATTGTTCATATCTTTTGACCAGAATAATATCAGCGACCGTGCGGTTTTAAGAAAGCCGCACGGTCTTTTTGGTGCTTTAGCGGCAATAAACCCCCGGTTATACCGGGGGAAAAGAAAGGCTTCAGCATAGGAAAGAAAAACCTCCGATGATAGAATGGTAACGGTTTGGCGACCGCATTACCAAAGAATCAAAGAAGGAAATTCACATGGAGAAAAATGGTATCCGGCACAGCTCACATTCCACGTGGCGGTGCCAATATCACATCGTATTTACCCCAAAGTACAGGCGGAAGGCAATATACAAGGAACTGCGGGCAGATATAGGATACATTCTGCGAAAGCTGTGCGAGGAAAAGAAAGTGGAAATCATTGAGGCAGAGGCATGCGCAGATCATATCCATATGCTGGTGAGCGTACCGCCGCATCTCAGTATAGCACAGTTTATGGGGTATCTCAAGGGAAAGAGCACGCTGATGATATTTGACCGTCATGCAAATCTCAAATACAAGTATGGAAGCCGGCATTTCTGGAGCCGAGGTTATTATGTGGATACGGTAGGGCGGAATAAGAAGGCGATAGAGGAGTATATCCGCAATCAGTTCATCGAAGATGAGATGCAGGATCAGATGACGATCAAAGAGTATATTGACCCGTTTACGGGCAGCAAGAATAAGAAGGCATAAACACAGGCCGCTTTAGCGGCGGCCTGTGTGTGTAATGCGGTGCCTAGCTGTTCAATGCCCCTTTAGGGGCTAAGCCTGTATTATGCCCTTCTATGGCTTGTGCAAACCACCACTTCAGTGGTGGTTATGATTATGCCCTGACCAATGTCAAGTCCGAATTGTGCCGATTTTTATTCGCATATTTCGTCACTTCGCGCATAGCCAGCCACAGCATCTTGTGGTATTATACTTCCGTTTGTTTGACACCACGACGAGGAGGCTCATCATGCAATACACTGACAACGAGGCCGCTTTGATTGGCGGCTTGATCTCCACCTATTTTCTTCGTCCGGCTGTATCCGCCGCGCTGAAGGACTCCTATACTCATGTGCTGGAGCACCTGCACACAGGACATCTTTCTGCGGGAGATCTTCAGCAAATTCAAAAGGCGTTGACGTTCCTGACACCGACCTGCCGGATGTCCAGAGAAGCGCAGCGCGACCTGATGGGTGTCAATCTCAAAACAACAGCACTGCTCCGTTCCTGTCACTGATCATATTTGAATTTCTCCATTGTTGCCAAAAGTGTACTTTCTGGCGTTTTTATGCAAAAAAGATCAGTTTCATAGCATAATATTCTGTGGCTGTCAATATGCGCACCATATATATCTGCATTCTTGTTGAAATAAACTGGCTCCCGACTAAGAAAGCTTAGTCGGGAGCATTTGCATGTGCCGGTTAATTATAATAGCCGGTCTTTTTCTGGTATTCCGCCAGCTCCCACCAGTTGGGGTTGCTGTTGATCTGGTTTTGCAGTTTCTCCCAGAGCGACTGCGTGGGCGACGGCTCCTCGGTGTACGCGGTGACGGTGTAGGTCACATACGCGCCGTTGGAGGCGTAGACTCTATATGCCTTCGGCGTAGACAAATCCACACGCTGGGCAGAAGAAGGCTCTACCTTCGAAGCGTTCGCGGTCACGATGGTCGGCGCGACGTGCTTCAGATCCGTGCCGTAGGGCAAGATGATCGTGATTGCCTTCGTGTCGCTGTTGATGACAGCGGAAACGCCGTTAATCATGAACGCGGTAATCTGCGGCGGGTTCTTGATCGGCGCGCTGGCGTCGTCCTCGAACTGCGCGTTGATGTTGATGTCGCCCGCGGGCATGATGAACGTCAGCGTAGTCTCGTTGATGGGCTCAGACTTCGCGCCCGCGGATTGCAGGCAGTAGCTCAGAGAGCCCGCAATCAGCTTCTTGCCGTCGTTCGGTTCGATGGTCAGCTTGACCTCTTCGCCGGCAGCAGCCGGGTTCGGGGTCGCCGTGACCGTGCCGCCGCTGATGTTCGAGACAGCGATCTTGTAGGTGCGGTCCGCGTCTGTGATCTTCTTGACCGTAACGGTGAACGTGCGCGTTGTCCCGTTCTTCGCAATAGCGGTCAGTGTACGGGTATCACTATAGCTGTTTGCCTTCGTCAGCGAGTAGGTCAGTGCAACACCGGTTTCTGCCCAGTATGTCGCATCAAAGCCTTCCTTGCTCTCTGCCGTCGCGACTTTGGCCTGCGGTGCTACCGTCAGATAGGTCTTCCACTTGCCGGAAGCGAGCAGATCGATTGCGGACTGGTTCAGGGAAGCAGGCAGGACAACCGTGAAGTTGCCATCCTTATCCTGTGTCACATTGCCCATCTTCGTGCCGTTGTACTCCATCGTGAGCCCGGTGACGCGGGTATCTGCCGTATCAGAGATTGCCTTGCCGACAAATGCAATCTGTCCGTTTCCGTCGAAAGCAAATGTCAGCTTGCCGCTATCCTTTAAGGTCGGGGTCATGATAACCGGCTGCGTTGCCCCATTCTTGTAGAGCAGCACACGGATGGTGTCCGCTGCCATCTTGGACAGGTCTGCCGGGATGGGCATGGTCAGAATGACCGGAACCTTCGGCTCGGTGGTTGCGCCGCCAACCTTCATGGAAACGGTGTACCACGCAGACTTGTATTCGTCATTCTGATATGCTTCAGGCAAAGTCTTACCCGCTGTTGCCAGCTTGTTCACAGTCAGAACAACTGCCTTGCCTTCGTCCGCAGAGAGGATTGCGCCAACCTGCTCCACGCCATCCTTCGCGTCGCCGTCAATGCTGACCGGACCAAGCCCCGCATCCGCAAACAGACCGGACAGCTTGGCAATCAGCGTCGCATCCGTCTTCGTCGCGGTTCCTGCCGCAAGCGCGTCGCGCACAGCAAGCAGCTGCGACTTGTAATTCTGGATGGTTGCAATCGCGACGTCGTTACCCGCAGCGTCTTTCACTGTGAGACCGTCAAGCGCGTGCGTGATATCATTCGCGGTAATTTCGGCATTGATTTCTTTCCACGTTGCTTTGTATGTAACGTTCGTGCTGGGCAATGCCTTAATTGTCGTTCCCGCGTACATCGTTGTTTTATCCGGCAGTTCCCATGCCACAAAAATGTAGCCAGTCTTTGTGAACATATTCGGAGGAAGAACCAGCGATTCACCAGCGTTATGCGTTTCCGTCTTCGTCTGGCTGCCGCCGTCAGAGAACGTCACTGTAATCGGAACAGCTTCTTTTTTCCACTTGGCGAAGAGCTCACTATCCTGTGTAAAGACATGATCCGCTGTCCACGCCGCATTATACGCTGCATCCAGATACCACGCCTCAAACTCCCATCCATCCGCGGTCGGCTTTACAGCCGGTTCGGTAATTTTACCGTCTACCGCGAGAACAGGCGCGGGCATGTTCTGAATAACGTCGATGGAGGGACCTTCGCCAGAACCGTTTTTGAACGTGATCGTCGGACGGAACGCCACGATTGTCAGAGTGAACGGCTTCGTGTAGTTTTCCAACGCGGTTCCCGCATTGTTGAGCTTGCCGTCTGTGATCGTCGCAGTCAGCGTAACAGTGCCGCCAGCCGCAGCCGTATCAGGAACCGTCAGCGTCTTGCCGTCTTTGTCCAGCGTGACGCCATCGCCAGATACGGACCATGTAATGTTCTTAGAGGAAGCAGTTTCTGGCGCAACCGTCGCAAGCTTGCTCAGATCGTAGGACTTTCTCTGCATGATCTGGTTGTCCAGGATATCCAGCGTAATTCCGGTCACCGGAACAAACTCCAGCCAATCCTTCACCTCAATTGTGTAAGAGTCCGGGGTGGAATCTGTAATTTCATAAGTTCCGGTCAGCGGCTTGTAGCCAGACAGCGTGATGGAATACTGATATGTTCCGCGCGGCAGCTTCGTATAGGTAACCTTGTCGTCTTCGGTCGTGCCGCTGCATTCTGCATCGCCCTTTTTCAGGACAACGGTCGCGCCCGGGTACTTGCTGATATCAAAAATCAGCGTGCATTCCTTTTCTTTTTCCCACGCGGCATAGAACGTCGTATTCAGCAAATACTCTTTTGTCCGGTCGAGTTTTTCGCCCTTTCCGTCCGGCTCCGTGTACCAGCCCAGGAACTTAATTTTCTCATTATTATCCTTGTACTTCGTCGGAGTCGGGGGAGAGCCTAATATCTTCTGCGAATCAGACGTAACTGTCGTGGCTTCAGTTGAACCGTTAATGCTGCCGCCCTGCGGATCATACGTAAACTGAAGATAGATATTCGATTGGGCAAGAACCGTCACCTGTCTTCCATCTTTCACCTCGCCATACAGTTCGGTGTCTTTGGTCAGTGGTGTCCAACCAAAGTCTCCAAAGTAGCTCCAGCCCGTATAGATCAGCCCTCGTTTTGTTCCCATTGTCTGATAGCTGACAAATGGACTCATTGTATCCTCGTTCCAGCCGCTCTCGGTCCTTGTACCCGGTAATTCAGGAACATTCTCAGCACCGAGCGCGCGGCCTTCCTGCAGCGGAACCATTATTGTCCGCTTTTCCAGCTGCGTCTCGTTTGTCAGATCATCCGGGGCATAATATACGAACTTGAGCGTAACCTCCTTTACGCTAGTCCATTTCGCGTAGAGCGTTACGTCTGTCGTAACCGTCTTATTCTCAAAGTCCCACGGCGTGTTGCAATCCTTGTCTTCGTACCATCCGAGGAATACACGCTTCGGATAGTCTGTTGACCGAGGCTCAACAGACGGCTTGGTCAGCTTTTCATTGACTGCTACATAGTAGTCTGCAAACTTGTCTGCATTTGAAAGGGTCTCACCTTTTAGGTTGAATGTAACCTTGCAGCGATCCTCCCACTTTGCATAAAGCGTCATGGGAGCGGGAAATGGTGTGTTTAAGTAACGGGTTCCAGCACTTGGATCGAATCCGCTCGGCTTTCCGCTGATGGAATACCCTGCTCCGTCGCGGAACGGCTCGCCGGTATAGCGTTCATTTGGGTACCAGCCGCGGAATATCTGGTTAAAGCCATCCTTTTTTTCCTGCTGCTGCACCCAGGTGTTTACGGCTGCGACCTGCGCCTTCTGCGCATCTGTCATCGTATTTGTTGATGCGGGAACGTAACCGTCATTCGTTTTCACCGTCAGGCTTATATCCGGAAAAGATTGCCCCTCTATCTTGGTCACAAATTTGATCGTGATTGGCCAATCCATTTGTGGGTATACTTCGACGGGGGCATATTCGGTTCCGTTATGGCTATAGATCTTCGTCTCCGGGTTAATCACAGTTCCAGCTTCCAACGTCTGGCCGCCTATGCACCAGTTATTGAACGTATATTTTTTCCCGTTTATTGTCCACTCGCCTAGAAGTTTGTTCAAATCATCGTTCGTAAGCGGAACGCCGAGCGGAAGCTCCGTGAAACTCTTCTCTTTGTTCTCCTCATTGTATGTAATACCCGTTTTGGTTGACGGATCGAGGAAATGACGGGTTCCCGCCGTCATTGCTGTCGCACTGTTCCATTCCGTAATTGTCTCCCCTAGTGTGTAGGCACTCAGCGAAATGGCAATCTTCTGTCCTTCGCGAACCTTCGTCTTCGCGTAGAGCTTCATGCCTTTTTTTACCAGAGTATCGTCTGTAACCTTTGCTTCGGGATTAAACTTAAAACTGCCGTCCTCGTTCTCCTCCGGTTCTTCCGTGTACCAGTCAACCAACTCCATCACGCCGTAATAGGCCGCATCGGCATCGACCAACTCATCAGAAGATGGCTTCACATCATTAACTTTTGTATCAATTCCTACTCTCGTTCTCTTAATTCTATCGGAAGACATTGTACTGCCCATAATATAGTAAAAATATATCGTTGCAGTAGTGGAAGCAGCGGACGCCGGGATTGTCAGCCCGGGCAGCATACCCAATACCATCACGAGGCAGAGCAGGAGAGACAGGAAACGTTTTCCTTTCATATTCTCTCATCCTTTCTCCCGGGGCATTGCGCCCCGGGCTTTCGTTTCTTCAAAATTACCCGATCTTAATCACGCCGTAGATACCGGCGGACATATTGGAGGCTGTCAGGATCGAGCCGCTGACGCTCCATTTTTTCTCCGACACCTGCTCGAAGCACTTTTTCGCTTCGTTATACTTCGCAAGCGCCAGTTTTCCTGTTTGACCCGAGCAGTCGAACGTTAGCGTCAAACCGCCCGAGACGCTGTCGCAGGTGATCTTCCACACGCCGACCACACCGGACTTGTTTTTCCACGCCGTCTGCACGCTGCTTGGCACCGGGCAGAGGGACAGGTCAAGACCTCTTGCCGTGTCCATCTTCTCCGTGATGCCGATCATCAGCTTGCCGGTCTGAATGCCGAAGCCGTTATAGCCGTTGGCGACGATATTCTTGAGCGCGCCTTTTTCCGCCCGGAAGCGGTAGGTGCTGGCAGAAGAATAGCTGTCCGGCGTCATCAGGAGCCAGCCCGAAGAACCGGTTGCCTGATATACAACGTCCTTGCCGTTCACCTGCACCTTCATGCCGGAGAGGATCTGGCTGGTGGACGGGATGTAGGTGGGCTCGGGGTCTTTCTTGCCGAGGTCGGGGCTGGTCTGGTACGAGGACGGATTCATCTTGAGTGCCGCCTTGTCCCAGATAAGCTGCGACGCAGATTTTTGCAGCGTGACGATCACCGTGTACGTGCGCTTTTCATCGCCGCGCGTTAAGGTGTACGTCGCCGGGACGGAGAGATTCACGACCTGCCCCGAGCGCGGGCTTACCACACAGCCGCTGCCAGTTTCGATCTTCGGCGCAACCTGATAGAGGTTCGTGCCGTAGGGGAGCGTGATTTTGATGATGCCGTTCGTGTTGTCAATTTCAGCCGCCTTGTCTCCAATTTTGAAGGAGGTGATGGCAAAGCTGTTGTTGACCGGCTTGCTGTCATCATCGTCTCCGCCGCCGCCCTTGCTGCTGGTCACGACGCTGTAGGTTCTGGTTCGCAGCCCCGGACCCTTGACCGTGTACTCCGCGCCTTCCGCGAAGTTCTGCGGCACGAGCTTAGAGGGAAGGACCTCCGTTGTGCCTTCGCCCAGCGTGAGCTTCGTCGGCACGACGCGCGTGAGGTCTGCCGTGTCGGGGATACCGACGAAGCGGATCGTGCCGGTTGCGCCGGTCGCCGTGATCACCGCGCCGTATTCCACGCCGTCGACCTTGATCGCAAATTCCGTGATGGACGCGAACGTCTGGCTTACGACCTTGATGCGGTAGGTCTGCTTCGTTTTGCCATCTTCGGCGGTCACGACAACCTCCGTCCAGTCGTGCAGGTCAACGTTGCTCTTGCCCGTCACATCGATGCTCGCCGTCGCCTTGTACGAAATGTCCGCCTTGAAGCGGAGCTTCGTTGTGTCGACGCCGGGGACGATGGTGATGAGAATGTCGGTCGTGCCATCATCCTTCTTCGTGATCTGCATGTCCTCCATGTCCTTGTCGGCCATGTCCTCATTCTGAATCTGGATGGTGTCGGTGAAGAGCGTCGTGCCCTTGCCCTTGACATTCTTGTCATAAACAAGCTTTACACTGTAGGTCTTTTTTGTCGTTCCGTTTTCTGCCTGCACTGTAAATGCAACCGGTGCGTCCTCTACAAACGGAACCGGCATTTTGGGTGCAAGCAGCTTTGCGCCATCGGAGAGCTTTATTTCAGGCGTTAAATTATCTGTCGGCATCCCATCCGGAACGTAAACCGTAATATTGTTGCCGTTGATAATGCCTTCCTGTCCCTCCAGCGTGAACTTCTCGATATCTGCTTTATCGCTGAGCTGCCGGGAGAAGTCAAAGCGCTTATAGTAGAGGGAATACGGTTTTGCGGACTGCTCGTTATAGAAATTCAGATACCATTGCACCGCATAGGCGGACTGGTAGGTCGCCATCTCATTATGACTGTTATCCGTATGACCGAAGCCGGCCTTGCTGGGTATCAGATAGCGGTTCAGCCATGTGGGAATAACACCCTTATCCTGCTTATAGTCGCCAGTGCTGAAAACGCCGAAGTTCGGATCGGTGCCGATATCGACGCCCATTGCGCACATTGCGCAGATGACCTGTGCGCAGGATTCGCTGTTCGTTGTACCCCATGAGAAGAACGTATAGTCGCTTCCCATCGGATCGACGCCCGGCGCGGACTCGTAGCCAAGAATGATGTCATAGCCTTCCTGCATCTTTGCCTTGACGCGGTTACCGTAAGTCGGATCGTTGATGTACGGATACAGGCTCTGCATCAGCATTGCTACCATATCGATTCCAAATCCGTCTGAGCCGTACTCATGGGAAAGAATTTCTTCCAGCAGCTTCTCGCGCGTCCATTTTGCATCGTTCGGCACGGTGTAGTTGCCCATATCCAGTGCGATCAGCGCATAGATCGGTCCGTTGATCGTATAGCTGCCGCTATAGCTATAGAGATCCTTGACAAGACTGCTGACCGTTTTTCCGCTGCTATCTGTAAACGGCGTATTATTGCTGTCTCTGTAGATATCCAGATTGCTGGCGTTAATGCCGAGCGCGGTCAGCATCATAATGATGCGTCCATAATCCGTCATGACATTCGGGCGAAGCTCCTTGATATGCCCGTAAAGATCAAGACCATATGGAAGCTCGTCTCCCGATGTGACCTCCTCCGTACAGGTTGCGAAGCCAAGGTTCATCAGAATCCAGTCGTCCGTCAGCAGCGCGCCATCCCGACGGGACTTATAGTCCGCAAGGATATTCTCTTTAACCTCTTCCAGAATGTCGCCATATGGGACGGAATCTGGTCGTTTGGCGTTCTTGACCGTGACCTTGTACGTCTTTTCTGAGCCATCCTGCGCCCGAACCGTATAAGTGACAGGCGTTTTCTCTGAATTCGTAAAATCCACAGCCTCGCCGCTTGCCGGTTTTACCGTCGCAAATTCCGAAACAAGGATCGTCGGCGCAAACGACTTCAAATCAACAGAGAACGGCACTTCAAGGAGCAGCGCATTTTCTCCGATTCTTGCGGAGACGCTGCCGTAACTGAAGCTCAGGATGTTCTTTCCGGTTGCGGGCGCGGTTTGTCTGATCCTGACCGTATACTTCTGCGTCGCTCCGTTTTCCGCCTTGATCACATACGTGAGATCCATGTTATAGGCAAGCGAGCCTGGTTTTATCGTGTTCTCTGCAAACTCAGAACACGTAACCTCCGCAGTCTGCTTTGTCAGATCCGTGCCATACGGAACCTCAATGGTAACGGTGTGATTCTGCTCGTCGATTTCTCCTTCGGCATAGCCGATCTTATAGTCAAGGATTTTGCATTCCGACGACAGCTCCGCCGTGATGGTCACCGTATACTCGGTTGTAACGCCGCCAAAGCTGTCATTCTTGACGCGGATTTTCCGAACGGTGCTGAAATCATACGCTTTTCCAGCTTCAAGGGTCTTCCATTCGCCGTTTTCTTCGATCTGGACATATTTTCCCATATGCGTAATCGTCGGCACCAGCGATTTCCGATCCGTACCAAACGGCATATTCAGCGTGATGGAGCCGACCTCTCCGGCCTTTTCTGGATTTACAACCGTACCCTCGCGCTGCTTCTGGTACTTTTCATCATAGACGCTGAAAGACGTTACATCGTTGAACGGCTGCTCGCCGAACTTGAGTTCAACCGTCCATTCCTGACTGAGGTCCGTGTAAGTATTGCTATACGCATCCTTCTGCCCGTTATAGAGAAGACCGGTTATCGGGCAATACGGCGTCACCTTGTACTTCATAACGGGGCTGCTGGTACTGCCGCTGACCAGCTGCGCGTAGGTATACCCGTTCGTTGTGACCGTCGGGGTCAGACCGGTCATCTCGTAGCCGAGTGGGATATTGACCGTTACTTTTCGGTTTTTTGCATCGATTCTCGCCTTGGAGCCGCCAAGCTCAAAGGACGTGATCTCCGGAGCATCGATCCTGCTGGACTCCACATAGTCGTAGATTCCATCCATAACGGTGCTGAGATACTCCTGTGTCTGCACCAGGTCGTAGCCGCTGCCTTGAACAGCGTATAAAAAGGTGTTCTCCGTTGCCTGCCCGGTCAGGTCTACGGCCTGTGAACCGATCAGCAGATACGCCATCTGCGGATGGTAGCCGCCCACATGCAGCTCCTTCAGGGACAAAATATAATTCTTTAATGCGTTGTGCGCGTCTACCCGGCTCTTGTATTGCGGAAACAGCGCGCGTATCGCAACTTCTTCTTCTGTTGTATAATAGGGATTTGTATAGCTCCCGTCTGGATTCCGCGTCGGTTTTACGCCCGCAAACTCTACATACTTCTGCGGAACGATATAATAATTTGCTTCGGAAAGCAGCGTTCCGGACGGCACATACATCTCGCCGTCCATTGCGCTTCCCGTGGTATAGCGGCGCTCCAGCTTCTGAAAATGATGATAGTTCAGAACTGTATCGCTCGGATAGATATTGAGAAATTGGTAATCTGAAGCTTCGGTTTCTACCTTCTGCCCATAAAGCTTCAGCTTATAGTTGTTTTCGTTTTTCCAGTCGCGCCCCTCTGGTAGCGCAATCGCCACATCTGCTGTGCCGAAGCTGTGCAGTGCTGCGAGTGAAATTCCTTCTGGGAACGAGAGATTATCGCCAGAGCTGCGGTCAAACAGCATATAATATGGCTGCGTTTTTGCCGCGTTATCGCTCAATGATATTGTGTACCACCTAAGGGCCGATTTTTTTACCCAACGGCCATCCGGATCAAGCCCCGCTGCGCCGACACCCAGCGTGAGAAGCGATAGGATCTGTATAAGCGCCAGCAGCAACGCAAGAGATCGCAAGCTCTTTTTCCTGTTTGTTCTCATAATACGCTCTTTCCTGCCCCTGGCAGGAAGCGCCTTGCGGCGCTCCCTGCCGGGGCATATCAGGTAGTCATTAGCCGAACATCGAATAGCCGAAGTCCATGCCATATGCTGCGGTATAGTACCAGTCGATATACATGCCGTTCGAAACCGGCCATGTATTCGCACCAGCGTTGGGCAGAGCAGACGTTACGTCTGTCCGGCTGGTTCTTGCCGTGTACATCCAGCCGCTGGCAGAGCCACAGTCAAACTCGCCCATGACATTGCTTGACGTCTGGCCCATGGCTTCAATATAGCTATCGCTGCCAGTAATCGCAAAACCATTGGGGAAGTATGTCGTATTGCTGGTGAAGCTGTTCAGCGCCTCCCTCACCGTGTAAGAAGCCGGAACATTCAGCGTGACATAGGACTCCTCGCTGAAGATCATTCTCCCCGAAGCTTCTTGACTAAGCGGACCATTTCCATTGTAGTTCTTTGTTTCGGTGCTTGTCGTCGGGCTGTTTGCACTGCGCAGATACGATGCAACGCCTAAGAGTCTCGTCTTTTCGGTACCAGAAACAGAGCTTGTGCCATAACCGGAATACCAGTTCGTGCGGTTCTCAAGATATTCATCAGCGAGGAAGGAGCGGATTGCGATGTGAACAGTCACCGTTCCATCCTTGATATGCGCAGAAACCTGATAGGTTCTGGAATACTGCGTAGGATTCGTACTCGGTCCGTTTGTAATAACCAGATTCTTGGCGGAGGACAGGTCGACATTGGAGAAGGTGACAAGCGTATCATCATCTTCGTCCTTGACGCCGCCAATACCACCAAGTTCCGCTTCCGCGTTGCCGCTGCCAAGCTCCGCGACAACATTCAAACCGGTCAAAGATGTAACGTTTTCAAGCTCTGCCACGCAAACATAGCGGGTAACGCCGCCGATGGTAGAGTCGGAAATCGTAGCCGGTTTTCCTCCAATTGTCAGGCTGGTAAGGTTGACATCAGCTGTATCAGTAGGAACGTATGCGGCAAGCGTACAACTCTTGGTTTTATACGTCGTGGTGCCATCCTTATTATCCGCCGTCCACGAAATATCAAAACTATCCGAAACATTCGGCGTCAGCGTCATTGTGAAGCTGATGGATCCACCACGCGTAGCCGTTTTTGTTACTCCATTATAGGAAATATAAATCGTGCTACCTGCGGGCGTTGTCGTAGTACCACCGAGTTCAAAGGTAACGGTCTTGTTGCGGAGCTGGCTCGGCTTCGTTCCCGCCGGCAGCGTCAGCGTGTAGGATACAACTCCCTGTCTGATGCCAACACTGCTGGTGATTTTATTCTCAAACCCCGCAATCACGATTTCTTTAATCGGTGGGAAGTTGGCGTTTGTCTCCAAGTCAGTGTAGGTGGCTGTTGCGGCAAACGTTTCAACCGGTGTACTCTCTTCTTCGGCAGTAAGGCCGAAGGAAGCGAGATCTACCTTCGAGGCGTCGACCATCATGTTGTTGACCTGCACCTTTTCATTCGGTGCGGCTGCCATTGCCATCGTACCAAGTCCTAAGACCATGACGATAGCCAGCAAAAATGCGACCAATCTTCTGTTAAACATTGCTTTTTCCTCCTGATTTTTTTATTTATTCAACTCAAGCTTTCCTGAGCAGAATACAAGGATGTGTTTTCCTTTACGGATCCGTTAACTACCGCAACGGACGCAACTCGGACTCCGTAAAGGTTGTTCAGAATAGTGATCTTAAAATTGTGCAAAGTTTGAATTTATTTCTACCACAAGGCAGTTTACTGAGTGGATTTCTTGCCGCATTTTCCACTCTTGCCTTACACTTTTTTGCGTCTATGCGTGGTTTCGAACGTCAAATAGGGTAGATGATTTGTAAAGCTGCAAGTCGTAGGGAATGGGAGCAGCTTCGTAAGAAACTTATTTGTACATCTGTGGCTCGGCTTTACTTATAAGCGCTGCGTTATTGCATCATCTGCACATTGCCAGTAAAGAATTATTCAGAGCCGCACCATAGCTTTCTATTTCAAGCATTCTGCGCTTACTCAGCCCGAATAGCCTCCAACGGTGAAATGCGCATTGCGCCGATTGCGGGAGCGAGCGCGGACAGCAGCGCCACAATGCCGGAGAAGCCCAGACCAACCACGACCAGCCAGACCGGAATGATGCTGCGCACGTCCATGTCGGAAAACAGCACCGGTATTAACTCCCGCATGCCGAAGCTCAGCCCCATGCCGAACATGCCGCCCGCAATGCCGACCAGCAGCGCCTCAACCATGAACATGAACATGATATCGGTCATCTCGCTGCCCAGCACCTTGAGAACGCCAATCTCTTTTCGCCGCTCGTTGATGGACATCATCATCGTGTTCGCGATGCAGATTGCCGAGACGAGCATCGACACCGCGCCGATGGCCGCCAGCATGCCCTGAATCTGGTTGGACTGCTTCTTGACGCTCTCGAGCATATCGTTCAGGCTGTACGTCTGAAAGCCCGCGTCGCGGATGACCTTTGCAATCGCCTGCACGTCGTCGCCCTCTGCGGCTTTGACCCAAACCAGATCATAGGTCTTCTGCCCGCCGGTGTCCTCCAGAGACCTCTGCGGAATGAACGAGCTGTTCGCGCTGATCCATTCCTCCAGGCGCGTCTTATCGAGAAAACCGCTCGTCGCGTAGGTGTAGTTCTGCGCGGAGCAAAGACCGGAGATATTGAGCCTATACATATTGCCCGCCGACACCGCGCGCCCGTCCGCCCCCTCCTGATACTCGCCCGAGAGGTTCGAGTAGTCGAAGGTCAGCTTGACGGTCGAGTGCAGGATATCCACCTTCGGTGTGCCGTCCGCGTTCAGGGCAAACTCCCAGTCCTTATCCGGGTCCGCGAACGACGCCGCCATATCGTCGGTGAACATGATCTCGGGTCTAAGATGCGTACCCGCGCCGGGCATTTCGCCCTCTACGGGGTAGATGAGAAAGCTGCTCGCCGTGGAAAGATCAATGCCATATAGTTTAGCCGAGCCGATATAAGACCCGGATTGCAGCCACGCCGTCGCCTGCACGACCGGCGTCACCGCCTCCACGCCGTTGAGGCTTTTGAACGCATCGACCGCCTTGTCGTTGAGAAGCGCGGTGCGGCCGCCGGTAGAGTCGCTCGGCGGGGTCACGTCGATCTTCGTCAGGCTTCCCATCGCCTCGATGTTTTCCCGGTATGCCGCCTCATAGCCGAGACCGACCGAGATGAGAACGACGATGCACATCACGCCGATCGCCATCGAAAGGGCTGTTAAAATCGTCCGCGCCTTGCGCCGCGAGAGGTTGACCAGCCCCATGCGGAAGAAATCAAGAAATCGCACGCTTTCTGCGCCCCTTTCTGATCGCCGCGCCGATGCCGATGCCGCCCAGCGCCAGCGCGCCCGCGCCGCCGCCGATGATCGCACCGGTGGAGACGGTCTTCTTCGGCTGCTCAATCGGTTCGCTCTGGATCTGGTCGTTCTGCTCCGGCTGCTGGACGACCGGCTGCTCTGCGACCGTAAAGCTGACCGGCACGGTTTCGGTGTAGACTTCACCCTCGCTGTCTTCGTAGTGGACCAGCAGATTGCCGCTGCACTTGCCGGCCGTCGTGCTGGAAACGAGAATGTCGGGGTTCAGTTTCGCCGCCGGCAGCACGTCGCCGCCGTAGTAGTCCTCGTACATCGAAAGCCCCTTGCCCTCGACGTCAATGGACACGTTGTAAATTTTGCTTCTGCCCTTGTTGACGATGTTCAGGCTCATGGCAATCGGCTCATCGGGCTTCGCGTCAGAGTCATAGATGGTCGGCTCGCCAACCTCCACGCGCACCGGCTGCTTGACGATGAGCGGCAGCGTCTGCGAAGCGGACGCCTGCGTGACCTCCCAGTTCTCGTAGTTCAGCGTGACGGAGAAATTCGTGGGTCCTTCCGCCGCTTCGTTGGCGACGGTAATTTTATAGGAGATGTCCGCAGATTTTTCGGACTCGATCACATCCACATACTTGGTGTCCGTTTCGCCCATCGTAAAGAGCAGCACCTTCGTATCAATAGACGCCCCGATGCGCACCTTGCGCGCGTTGACGTTCGGGTCGTCGTTGCGGATGGTCATGGAGAGAATCGCCTCGTCGCCCGCAAAGAGCTGGTTGACCGGCTGCCCGTCCACCGTCAGGCTGTAGCTTTCAATGTGGACAGGAGGCGCGGACGCGGTATTCGGCTCTTCGTAGCCATAGACGACGTAGACAAAGCTCGTCACCTCGCAGGTCTTCTGTGTGCCGTTTTCCTTGTATGTACACTCGAATGTGACCGGCTTGTTGCCCTGCGTCGCGTAGGGCGAGAGCTGGAAGTCGAACTCGACCATGACCGTGTCGCCCGGCGCCATGTCGGGGATGGTCTGCCCGTAGTTCGTCTGCTCAACCACGAACGGGCATTCGTTGAGGTTCGAGGAAACCTTCGGGGCAATCGTAATTTCCGTCAGATTCTTGCCGCGGTTGACGAGCGGCAGGGTGAATTTGATCCGCTGTCCGCTGTTGCCGCGCGGCGCTGCGATGTGCTGTCCGTCCTCGTCGACGGAAACGGTCGTCAGCGCGCCGAGGTCGCTCGTCACGCCAGAGTCCGCGCCGTCCTCGGTGACGTTCACATAGATGGTCACCGTGAACTTGACGTCCTCCTGAATGTCCGTACCATTCATCTCATCGTAGCGCCAGACGGTCGCCCAGATCGTAAAGTCGATGGGATAGACGCCTTTCTTTGCCGTCTGCGAGACGGGGATGGAGTATTCCACATCCGCGCGGCTATTGTAGGTCATATCGTCCAGATGGCGGACATAGCTGATGGAGGTAATATCGAACGGCCAGTTGCCGATGTCCTTGATGGTCGTCGGGATGGACGGCTCGATGGTGATGTTGCGCAGGAAATAGAGGTCGCTCGGCAGATACTCGCGGTTGACGACCAGCGGCATTAAAATCTCTGCATTCTCGCCGGGCTTTGCCGTAGGCGCGGACACGCCCGCGTCCGCGATCAGAAGCGCGTGGACGTTGCTGGAGACGACCTTGTCATTGTCGTTCGGCTTTACCCCGGCGAACGCCGTTCCCGCCGAGCCGGAAGAAGCGGAACCGGAGCCGGTGCCTTCCAGCACCTCCACCTCTGCCGTGATGAGAACTTCCCGGTCATGCCGGTTATCGTTTGCGTCGTAGTAGTCCGCCGTCACCTTGAAATAGAGATAGTAGGTGCCAGCCGAAGCGCCGGAGGGAACCGGAATCTGAAAGGTCATGTCCAGCTCTTCATCGTCCCAGATCGCGGAGACATACCAGTCATAGGAAGAAGCGAACATCTTGCAGCTGGCAGAAAAGTCTGACGTGGTAAACGGCCATCTGCGCGCCTCGGATAAAGACTCCGGCTCGCAGGCTTCTACGCGAAGATCCTGCAAAACGCCCTTTCCAATGCTGGTGCGCATCGGAAGGTTTACCTTCATCCAGTCTCCGGCGTATGCCGTGGGATGATCGCGGTCTGTCTCGTCGCCGTCGAGCAGCAGGAAGTCGTCTCCGTCCATCTCGACCCAGCTCACGTTCTTGCTTCCGTACCGGAACGCCGGGTCGACTGCCAGCGCCATCTGGCACAGGCACGCCGCGGCAAGCAGCAGCAAAACCAGTCTTCTGCACATTCTCTGAACTCTCATACTTTCTATCTCCTCACGCTTTGGTTTGTTTCTTCGCTGATAATTTTTCCGTCCAGCAGATGAATTGTCCGGTCGGTATACTGCGACATATCGGGGTCATGCGAAACCAGCATAAAGGTCGTGCCGCTGCTGCGAAACAGGCCGGTCAGCAGATCCATGATCTCCGCGCTTGTTTTCGTATCGAGGTTGCCGGTCAGCTCATCGGCAAAGACGATGGGCGGCTTTGTAATGAGCGCCCGCGCAATGCCGACTCTCTGCTGCTGGCCGCCGGACAGCTCGGACGGCTTATGCTCCGCATGGGAGACGATGCCGACCTGCTCCATGACGGCAAGCGCCTGCCTTCGCCGCTCCCTTCGCCCGACGCCGCGCAGCATGAGCGGCAGCTCCACGTTCTCGACCGCCGTATACTGCGGCATCAGATTGTAGCTCTGGAACACGAAGCCGATGTACTGCCGCCGGAATCGGATGCGCGCACTCTCGCTCATGTTCTCAATGTGCTTGTCCAGAATGACGATCTCGCCCGAGGTCGGCTTTTCAAGACCAGCCAGCATATTGAGCATCGTCGATTTACCGGAGCCGCTTCGTCCGGAGATGCAGACGAACTCGCCGGGGCTGACCGTCAGGCTCACGCCGTCCAATGCGTGGATGTGCGAGTCTCCAACGACGTATTCCTTGCGCACGTCTTGCAGCCGGATAACCGGCGCGGCTTTGTTTTTCGTTTCTTCCATCTCTCATCCTCGTCTCAGCTTGCCTGCGGCATGGTGTAATTTTTCTGCTCTGCCACAAGCCCAAATTTCTCTTTCACGCGCTCGAGTTTCCGGCTCCACGGCGAGGCAAGCGCCCATAAAACCAAAAACGTGCAAACCCCGTGGCTCAGGTCAAAGAAGAAGCTCGACACATACGCCGCCGCGACCGTCTGCCATGTGATAGGGCGGATATAGCCCAGAATATAATAGAGGTTCATGATCCAGCCGTAGAGGAAGCCGGATATAAGTCCCCAGAAGCAAAGCCCCAGCGGCGCGCGCTCGGTCGTCCTGCGAAGAAGCGCCAGCACATCGCCGCGGCCGGTATCGGGAGGCAGGAGCTTATCCCATTTGGGGCTCGTGAAGCGCGGCTTCGGGTGGCGAATGATATGCCCCACGGTTGGAAACAGCCCCGCGTTTTTCATAAGCCCGGTCAGAAACCCGAGCAGCCCCCAGGTGAACATTTGCCACGGCGTCCACGGTCCCTGCCCGAAGATGAAGTTGCTCACGAACGCGGTCAGTGCACCGGTTAAAAAGCCCGTCTCGGGACCAAACACGATGGCCGTGATCATAATGATCGCGCTGCACGGCTTGAAGTTCGGCAGCGGCACAATGGAAAATACCGTTCTTCCCACGACCGCGAGGGCGGACATGACTGCGATCGGCACCAGCTCGCGTGCCTGCGGGCGTCTGCGCTCAAAGACCAGAAGGAACGGAACCGCCGAAATTGCCAGAAACAGCAGCCCCAGAATCCAGTCTGAATTGTTGGCGAAGAAATTGAGAAAGCCGTGGTCTTCACCGAAGCTGTTGGGTCTTCGAAATTCAAAAACGGAATACGCGGCGAGCATTGCCGGTAAGACAATCAAAATGACGATAGCCGCCCATCTGGTGCGGCGGCTGGCAAAAATTCGCTTCATCTGCCCGCCTCCCGGCAGTTCTGCACGACTTCCTCGCAGGTGATGGCGCTCGGGAACCAGCTGCCCGCAATGCGGTTTGCATCCGTTGTGTAGTAGCGGTTTCCGGAGAAGAACCGGTGCGGCTCGTCGGCAGAAATCACGCGCCCGTCGAACATCATCGCGCAGCGATCTGCAAAGCTTGCAGCGAAGTCCAGATCGTGTGTTACGGTTAAAATGGACACGCCGTCTGCGTTTAATTTTTTCAGGATTTCTCCAAGCTCTGCCTTCGCGTAGGCATCCAAGCCCTTCGTCGGCTCGTCGAGCAGAAGAACGTCGGCATTCCGAAGCAATAATTTACAGAGTGCCGCCCGCTGCAACTCACCACCCGAGAGGTCGAACGGATGCCGGTCCAGCAGCCCGGTCAGCTCCAGCTTTTCCGCCCACGCGCGCGCATCCGCCTCGTTTCCAACCTCCAGGAGGTCAGACAGCACGTCGTCCTGCGTGAAAAGCGCCTGCGGCCGCTGCGGGAGCATCGCAAGGCGGCAGTTTTTCTGGAGCCCCACTTTCCCGCGCTGCGGCTTTGCCGTTCCGATGAGACACGATAACAGCGTCGTTTTGCCCGCGCCGTTGCCGCCGAGCAGGCACAGATGTTCCGCCTGATACAGCTGCAATTCCGCGCCGCGCAGAACGTCCGGCTCTGTGGAGGCGTAGCGCATCCAGACCTCCTTGCAGGACAGCACCGGCTTGTCCTCGCGCTCTGTGTCCTTTTGGGCAGGTTCTTCTGCCTGCGGTTTTGTATCTTTGAGAATTGTCTTGAGGTATCCGCGCGCCTGCCGCACGCTCAAGGGAATGGGGTCCGCGCCAAGTTCGCCGCAGATACGAACTGGGGCCGGAAGTCCATAATAAAGGCGTTCCTTTTCTGTTTCCTGCGCAAGCTGCGCGGCGATCTTTGCGGGTGCGCCGTCAATGCGGAGCTTTCCGCCGTCCATGACCAACACCCGGTCGCAGACGGGAAAGACCGCGTCCAGCCGATGCTCGGTCAGCAGCACCGCAACGCCCAGCTCCCGGTTGATGCGCTCGACGGTATCGAGTAAGCTTCTTGCCGCGAGTGGGTCCAGCATGCTGGTCGGCTCGTCGAGAATCAGCAGCTTCGGGTTCATCGCCATCACAGACGCGAGGTTCAGCATCTGCTTCTGCCCGCCCGATAGTTCGCTCGTCTTCTTCCGGAACCACGGTTCCATCCCGAAAAACGCCGCCATCTCGGCAACCCTTCTTCGGATGACCTTCGTCGGAAGGGCGAGGTTTTCCAGTCCGAACGCCAGCTCATGCCACACGAAATCCGTCACGATCTGATCCTCCGGATTCTGCTGGACATAGCCGATTTCCGTGAACGCCATTTCTGCGTCCAACATATCGACCGGTGTATTTTGATAGAGAACCTGCCCCTCGCGGCTGCCCGCCGGGCGAAGCTCCCGTTTTGCCTGTTTTAATAAGGTGGTCTTGCCGCAGCCCGAGGGACCGCAGAGGACCAGATATTCTCCCTCTGCCATTTCGAAGCTCACATCCTGCAAGGTGCGGCGGGAGGCGTAGGGATACGCGAAGCTCAATCCGTCAAACCGCAGCAGCGCCATGTCAGCTTCTCCTTCATTTCCAGAATTGAGGGAAATAACGCAAGAACTGCGAACGCGATGTACAGCACCGTGCCGCTTACGCCGGTAAAGACCGCGTCCATGCGGGGGTAAAACTCCATCGTGCCGTGCCCAAAGACGCGCCCCAACACGCAGATGCCGGCAAGCGCGAGAATCAGTCCCAGCACGGCAGCGTCCCGGCTGTCAAAGACGAATAAGTGAAACGTGGTGCGGCGGCGAACGCCGTAGCCGCGCGCTTTCATGGAGTCCGCTGTCTGTACGGCGTTTTCCATGCTCCACGTTAAAAGCGCCGATAAATTCCGGTTCGCCGCGTGGAGCCTTGGAAGAAGGCGCTTGTTTTCAGGCAGCAGCATTTTCTGCGCCGTGCGGATCTGCGCGCTGCGCTCCTGTAATCTCGGAATAAGCCCCAGCGTCATGGTGATGAGCAGCGCGGTATTGGGGGCAATCTGCCCGAACAGGAACAGGAATTTATCCGAGGTCATGACCGCCTGATAGCAGGTGAACCAGAAGATCACCGCGCTAAGCGACGCAGCGGAGACCAAGCCATAGCAGACGGCTTCCAGGGTAAACCACTGGTCAAAGAGCATACACAGCATCGTCACGCCCCGGTGGTTAAACAGCGGGTTTGCGATAGCAATGAGCAGAAACATGGGCAGAACGAAGCGGCTGGTCAAGCCCACGCTTCGCCAGCCGTTTAGCTGCGCGGAAAAACATACCGCGCCAACCAGAGAAAGCGCCGCCATTACGGGGTGAAAGCACACCAGCGTCAGCGCAAGCACGGCTGCGAAATATAAAAAGCTGACTGCCGGGTGCAGACCCCCGAAAAAGCGCATTCTCATTCGTTTTCCTTCATCCATTCGTCCGACGCCATCCAGTCCTGACCCAGATCGCGTCCGAGGTTACAGGTGTAGTTCCATTCGATCACGTCGCCGTTTTTGACCGCGTACTGTCCGCAGCCGTAGTTGGGGTACCAGTCGTTGACGCAGTACATCCAGCCGGACCACCTGCCGCCGTCAAATTCGTAGAGGTTGTTGATGCCGTCTACATACTGCGCGCCGTTGGTGCCGCGGTAGGAGACGTGGATTTTATAGGTGTCGCGGATGCGGCACAACACGTCGAAGACCGTGTCGCCCTCCTGAAATTCCACCTTCGTTTTGGCGAGAATCGTGCCGCTCGACGGAACGATGCCCGCCCACTGCGAGTCCAGATTCATGCCCTTGTCCACTGCCGTGTCGCAGCGGATGGAGATGAAAACCTTGTGTTCGCCCTCCTTCGGCGCTTCGTCCTCGGGATTCTTCTTGTCTTCCTTTTCCTCGGGCTGCTCCTGCGGGGTGTTCTCCTCCTGCGCGGGGGTATCGTCCTCGGCGGCGTCCTTTTTCTTATTGGTATTCGTCTGCTGCGCATCCTTTGCCGCCTGCTGGATGGGCGTGAGGTCTTCCTCGGCCGCCTCCTCCGACTGGCGGATGCTCTGGCTCATGCCGCTTTGCGTGCTGGCTGGACCGCTCGTGTCCGTTTGCAGCGTCACTTCCTCCTGCGCCTTGTCCGCAGCGAGACGCTCCTTTAACCACTGGAAAATGTTTTTGCTGCTGTCTGACTGCGTATCTTCCTCCACGACGTCCTTCTCGGAGACGAGGTAGTCGATAGACAGCTCGCCGCCCGCGTTGGAGCTTCTCGCATTTGATCCAAAATAGCTCAAAGCCAGATAGCCGAGAGCGCCGATGGAGGCAACAATTGCGATTACGATCAGCGCAAGCAGTACCTTTTTCTTTTTCATATCACCAATTCCTATTCACGCGCGAAATAGCTTCGCGTCGGTATATTCTTCCCCCGAACGCCGCGTTCCCAGGACAGCGTTCGGAGTCTTTCATGCGCGCCAGGGGATGGACGCGCTGGCAGGTGGCTCACAGGGGGATGGAGCCTGGCTATGTGCGAATCCGCGCCATGCGGACTGCATCCATTATGATTGTGCGCCGTCTTTCGCAGCGGCCGCGCTGCGCTTTTTCTCGCGCTGGGCGTTGCGCTCTTTTCTGGCACGGAGCTTTTCAGCACGCTCCTGCTCATAGATGGCGGTCTGACGCTTATATTCCTCATTAAAATGGAGGTATCGTTCTGCCTGTGGCCAGACAGCGAGCGCTTCTTTCGTGCGCTTGCGAAGAAGCTCTTCCCGCCAGTGCTGCCCGTCGAAGGTGCCGCGCCCGCCGCTCATTTGGAGTCTCCCGCGGCTGCCGCTTTCTTTGCCTTCTTTTTTTCGGACTTCCGTGCCCTACGCTCAGCCTCGGCTTTTTTCTTTCGCTCCTGCTTGGCTTTCTTATGAAGCTCTGACTGATGCTCGTATTCGGCTTGGAAGATCGCCGTGCGCTCCAGCGGGAACGCGCTTACGGCATGACCAATGCTGTTCAGATACCCGCTGTCACTCAGCGCTTTCTCCCATGAACCAAATCGGAGCGCCAGCAGGTCGCCGCCGATGATCTCGGACTGCGCCGGGACGTGTCCGAGTTCTTCTTTGCATTTGCGCAAATAGCTTGACAGCTCTTCCGCCGAATCGTGCTGGTGCGCAAGGATAAATTCAATGTTCTGCTGGGAGACCGCCATGCGTACGCTTTCGTTCATCTTCTTTTCGTGCAGCGCCTGGTTGTCGCGATCTCGGAACGGTTTGCCTTTCATGCCCGTACCTCCTTGGTACAGGCTGCATCCGCCCTTTGAAGCTGCGAATCTAACGCCGCATAAAGGTCGCGCACGATTTTTCGATTTGCAAACGGCGGCGGGTTTTTAAGGTTGGCAGATACTGAGCCGCTATAAAAGCTGCGGAGAGCTTTCGGCCATGATTCAAAACGGTATTCTAAGAAATCACCGCCGATTACTTCTACTCGCGCGGGCGGATGCCCGATGTCATCCATACAGGCTTTCAGGTAGGCGCTGAGCTGTTCAAGGCTATCGTTCTGGTGGTCTAAAATAAACTCAGTGTTCTTTCGCGCGATGATCTGCTTGACGCGGGACAAAAGCTGTGGGTCCAGGGTTTCCTGCTGGATTTGAAGCTGCTGTTCTTCGCCGTGCATACGTTTTTCCTCCTAT
>ENA-UOJO01001363-UOJO01001363.1-human-gut-metagenome-genome-assembly--contig:-P57-NODE-1363-length-31674-cov-33.621146_pt1 | contig 31674 bp, 45 predicted proteins | sample MGYA00242351_ERZ723898 | MGnify/ENA metagenome assembly ERZ723898 | reverse complement strand
CTGGTGCATTGAAGATAAATCCGACAACCTACCACCTTTCTTTAGGTGGTAGGTTTTTTCATGCAGAGAAGTAAGATTGTATGCGATTGTGACCTTGAAATGGTCATCTTCTTCATCCCATACAGTAACGTGGTTTATAAACAAGTCTATAAGCAGTCTACGGAAATCATCATCCTCAATATTGCCTCCCTTGAACTGTTCCAACCAGTAAATGACCTGTTCTTCATCCAGATAGATAACGGTCTTTTCTTCCTTCTTGAGTTCAGCTTCAAGGGTTTTCTTGTCTTTCTCCAATTCCATCATACGTTTTACCAGCGTTTCCGGGGCAAGGCCGCTTTCAATAGCCTTGACGATATTATCAAGGGACACTTTCGTTTCATGGAGCCTACCCTTAATGGCTGGAATGTTGGTGGTTCCCTCTACATCTTGAAGGTTGGTGCGGACTGCCACTTCTGCAATCTGCTTTATATTTTCATCCGTGAGCAGGGAAAGTGCGTCACGGATAACAACATCCTCTATAAAGTCCTGACGTAAGTTCCGTTTATTGCAATTTGCATGAAGATTTTTCTTACCATAGCACTCATAGTATGTGTAGTTTCCTGTTCCGTTGCTATTGGCGTTCATTTTGGAACCGCAATGACCGCAGTACAATTTGCCGGACAGAAGATATACCCGTCTGGCCTTATGCTGCCCTGGGGCTTTACTGGTGGTTTTCATGCGGGCTTGCACCTGCTGAAATAGTTTTTTATCAATAATGGCGGGTATGGCATTTTCTGCCCGGTAGTCATGGAACTGGTAAACACCGATGTACCGCTCATTGTGAAACATCTTGCTAAAGGAACTCTTACCGAAACGTGTTCCCTTAGAGGTTTTATATCCACGGGCATTGAACGTGCGGCAAATTTCAGCTACGCTATGACCCTCTGCGTACATCTCAAAAGCCTGCCGGACAATAGGAGCCGTTTCTTCATCAATTACCAGTTTCTTTCCTTCTGACTTATACCCCAGAGGAATAGCGCCGCCTATGGAGTTATGCTTATAGGCAGACTCTTTCAGACCACGGTTGATTTTCTGGGAAAGTTCGGCGCTGTAAAACTCGGCCATGCCCTCAAGCACAGACTCAAGGATGATACCTTCCGGGTCATTGGAGATATTCTCCGTGGCAGAAATAAGCTGCACCCCGTTCTTCCGCAGGCGGTATTTGTAGTTGGCGCTGTCATAGCGGGAACGGGAAAATCTATCCAGTTTATAGACAACGACTCCTTGAAAGTTTCTCTTTTCGGAGTCTTTTATCATGCGCAAAAACTCTACACGTTTTTCAATATCCTTGCTGGCCGATGTAGCCCGGTCTGCATATATCTCTACAATACGGAACCCGTGGCGCTGGCAGAACTCCTTGCAGACACGTATTTGCCCTTCAATGGACTGTTCTGTCTGGTTGGTGCTGGAATAGCGCACATATAACGCTACGTCCTGAATTTCTTCATACATGGTTCTTCCTCCATTCTGCAAAATCTATCACCCGGCATTTACAGCTTCCCCTTTTCCTGCGCTGTCCAGTTCGTTCATGCAGACCTGGATAATGCGGAAACGGCCAGTGGCGCTTGCGGAGTGATACGCCTTGAGCAGCAGTTCTTCTTCCTCTGTGAGAGATTTTTCTACTTGGTTACATCCACGGTTATCAGACAGACAAAGTAAAAAATCTGTGGTCACTTCAAAGTAGGTTGCAACTTTAATAATGTTGTCAAGGCTGGGCTTACCTTTTCCTTTCTTCCATTGTGAAATACTGGCGTTGGCAAGTCCAGCACCTAATTCCACATCCTTATTGGTAAGGTTCCGTTCTTCTTGAAGCATGGTGATACGGTCTACAATAGACATTTCTCTGACCTCCCAGAAATAAATATAGAGAAATTTCATTTTATGTGTTGACAAGGAGAGAAATCTCTATTATAATTGGTCTTGTCAACAAGAGTTGTTTACAGGGCGCAAGAAACCCGCCCACCTGGGAAGCAATTTTCCGAAAGGAAAAGCACCCGGTAGGATTTCAATGCTATAAGAGTGTCGCAACTTCATTATAACCATTGAACTCCTTGTTGTCAACTATTGTTTACAGAATTGCAGACAGAAAGGAGGGCACGGACGTGGAGGAACTTGACGCTATTCGTGAACGATTGAAGAAGCACCGCCTGTCTTTCGTATGGCTTATCTACCAGTTGCGCCAAAAGGGTATCATTACCGATAAAACGGAAGTGAGTTCTGTGTTTGCGGGAACCCGTACAGGGGCAAAGGCTGACGCTATCGTACAGACTACAAGGTATATCCTGGATGACTACGAACAGGGTAAGGTGTTCGTCCACGATAACTAAAATGCTGACTGTGCTTCTGGAAGAAAAACCCTTCTGTACCATTCTTGCCAAAAAGGTTGAAGCCTACTTCCAGGATGAAGAACACAGGAAGCAATTTGAGGAATGGTACAAGAAGAAATATGGCAAGGACTACGAATGGAGGTAGGTGTTATGGTATGAAGTCATCAACCGTAAACAGAATGGTTGGCGCTCGTTTTGAGAATGACCTATGTGACCTTCTGGCTGAATGTGGTTGGTGGGCGCACAATCTGGCACAGAACCAGACTGGGCAACCCGCAGACGTGATTGCAGTGAAGAATAACGTGGCAGTCCTCATTGACTGCAAGGATTGTGAAAACAACCGCTTTCCTTTTTCCCGTATTGAGTGCAACCAGGAAGGGGCTATGACCCTCTGGGAGCAGCGTGGTAACGCCTACTGCGCTTATGCCATGAGATTGAATGACGGTGAAATCTACATGGTTCCTTTCGATGACCTGCTCATGCTGGAACTACACGGGGTAAAAAGCCTGACGGAAAGTGAAATACGTAAGTATCCATCCTTTGCACAATGGGCTTACCTCATGGAGGATACAGGATGTTAACGGAAATCGGAAGCACCATCAAAATCACAGACCCGTCACAAGAGATTATGGATTGGTGTAAAAGTAACCTGGTTCTGGTCAACCCGGACTATCAAAAGAAGGTTCGTATGCACCTGTGGGTGGGTGACACCCCGAAGCAACTATTCCTTTACAGCATGAACGGCAATGACCTCATTCTCCCGTTTGGCTGTCTGCGGTCAATTCTGCCGCTCCTGGAAGGAGATTGGAGGAAGCTGTACCGCACACCAGTCAAGGTAGACTTTGGCGGGAAAGTCCCGCTGTATGAGTATCAGGAGGAAGCGGTAGCCGCAATGCTTGTCAACCACTACGGTATCCTGAAATCCCCAGCAGGCAGTGGTAAGACCCAGATGGGAATTGCACTGGCCGCTGCACTGGGAGTCAAGACCCTGTGGCTGACGCACACAAAAGACCTGCTGAACCAGAGTAAGGCCAGAGCAGCGCAGTACATAAACCCTGACCTGCTTGGCACCATCACGGAAGGTAAAGTGGATATAGGCCAGAGCATGACCTTTGCCACTATCCAGACGATGTGCAAAGTTGACCTGGAACAGTACAGGGATGAATGGGACTGCGTGATTGTGGATGAATGTCACCGTGTAAGCGGAACGCCCACGGCGGTAACCCAGTTCAGCAAGGTACTCAACATCCTGCGGGCAAGGCACAAGTATGGTCTATCGGCAACGGTACACCGGGCAGACGGCCTTATCAAGGCCACATACGCCATGATTGGTGAAGTGGTTTGGATAGTCCCGGACGAAGCGGTCAAGTCCAGAGTGATGACCGTTCACGTTCACCCAAAGAGTACAGGCGTGGGCATGAGTGCCAGTTTCCTGAACAGTGACGGTACAGTCAACTACGCAAAGTTGATTACCTACCTTACCGAACTGGAAGTACGCAACAAGTTCATTCTGAATGACTTGAAAGAAAACCGTGACCATCACAATCTGGTACTTTCCGAAAGAATAGGTCATTTGAAAGAACTTTATGCCATGCTTCCCCCAGCGTTGAAAGCGCAGGCCGCTGTCATTGATGGAACCATGACCAGCAAGGCGAAGAAAGCAGAACGGGAACAAGTCATTGAGGATATGCGTACTGGCCGGAAACGGTATTTGTTCGCAACCTACGCACTGGCGAAGGAAGGACTGGATATTCCACGTCTTGACCGCCTTTTCCTTACCACCCCTCAAAAGGACTACGCTGTCATTGTCCAAAGTGTAGGCCGGGTGGCAAGAACCTTCAAGGACAAACAACAACCTATTGTTTATGACTATGTAGACAACATCCGTTCTCTGCTCAAGTCATATAAGCAACGCTGCACCAGCTACCGTAAGTGTGGGTGTGAAATCATTGAATGAAAACAAGGAGGACTTAACAATGAAGTTGTTCAGAACTATTGAAACCACCGCCGATAACGGCTATATGGTGGGTGATGTTATCGCCTTTACCCTAACCGATGGTGAGGAAGTGGAAGCCCTGGCAGTTAAGCAGGAGCATGACGGGATGGTTTTCTGCCTGGTAGATTGCCTGAACCAGGAGTATTCCATGAATGAGGAAGATACCAACCGTGGCGGCTATGAAGCTACTGACCTGCGGGTGAAGCTGAACGGTGAAATCCTTGACCGCTTCCCGGTTGAAATCCGTGAGAAGATGATTGCTTTCGCAAACGGTGATTATCTGCGTTTGCCCACTGAAAAAGAGATTTTCGGCTACAACGAATACGGCAAGGCCGAACCTGACGATGTGACCCAGTGGGAGCCGATGAAGCAGCGGAAGAACCGCATTGCGTTCCAGGGCAAAGGGACTGACCGTTGGGAGTGGTACTGGTTGCAGAACCAGCATAAGCGTTACGCTGCCTATTTCGCCTGTGTCGGCTACAACGGCTATGCGCGCTACAGCGGCGCTTCCAGCGTTGGTGGTGTGCGTCCCGCTTTCAAAATCTAAAATCACACCCCTTTATGGGGTGTGAAGATGAAGGAGAACTCACACAATGCTGAATATGTTATCACTGTTCAGCGGTATTGGAGCATTTGAAAGGGCGCTGGAAAACCTGGGGATTGCCTATAATCTGGTAGGCTACTGTGAGATTGATGAGTATGCCAGTAAAGCGTACTCCCTTCTTCACGAAGTCCCGGAAAGCATGAACTACGGTGACATTACAAAGATTGATGAAACCCAGTTGCCCCGCAACCTTGACCTCATAACCTACGGGTTCCCGTGTCAAGACATTTCTATTGCCGGAGAAAAGAAAGGACTGGTGGATAGTGAAGGTAAGAAAACCCGAAGCGGCCTGTTCTTTGACGCACTCCGCATTATAGAAGCTACCCGTCCCAAAATTGCGATTGCGGAAAACGTGAAGCATTTGACCAGCAAGAGCATGAAGCCTGTCTTTGACCTTGTGTTGAAAAGCCTTGAAGAAGCTGGCTACAACAATTACTGGCAGGTTATGAACTGCGCTGACTACGAACTTCCGCAGAGCCGTGAGCGTGTCTTGATTGTATCAATTCGCAAGGACGTGGACGATGGGAAGTTTAGCTTCCCCGCTACCGTGCCGCTGACAACCTGCATGGGTGACTATCTGGATGATGAAGTACCTGAACAATTCTATCTATCCGAAGATAAAACCCAGAGCGTCATTACCCACAACGCTGCGCACCCCGGCCATATCGGTGACAGGGGGGGGATATGCCCCACGCTCCTGTCCAGGGACTACAAAGACCCGAAGGTGGTGAAGTGCAAGGTGGTAATTAAGCAAATTGCCGACTTGCAGCACTACGGAAACGACCAGATGAACCGGGTTTACTCACCAGACGGCCTATGCCCAACCTTGAAAACCGTATCAGGGGGGGGACGTGAGGTGAAAGTTTACGATGGTGAGCGTTACCGCAAACTGACTCCTACGGAGTATTTCAGGTTGATGGGCTTCACTGACGCTGACGTGGAACTGCTGATGAACAACGGCATTTCCAAAACCCAGATTTACAAGATGGCTGGCAACTCCATCCCTGTAAAAATGCTGGAACACCTATTCAGGGCGGTGTATCCAAAGCGCAAAGTTGCCGACCTGATACTGAACTCCCTGAAAATCCTTGAGGAAGGGAGGTAACCTATTGGTTCCGAACACTTACATTTTCGACTGTGAGGTATTCGCCCACGATTGGCTGTTTGTGTTCAAAGAGGTAGCAACCGGGAGATATACGGTAATTCATAACGACAATGACGCAGTGCTGGCGTTCATGGAGCAGGAACCTTACCTGGGTGGCTTCAACAACAAGCACTACGATAACCACATACTCAAGGCCGTTATGATTGGCGCAGACCCAGAAACCGTAAAGCAGGTCAATGACCTCATCATTGTAGAGGAAATTGACGGCTGGGACATTCCGTACTTACGTGACTACAAGGTGTTCTTCCATAGCTTTGACCTGATGGATGACTGTCAAGATGGCATATCCCTGAAAGGAATTGAAGCGCACCTGGGTATTCCCATTGAGGAAACCGAAGTGGACTTCAACATCACCCGTAAGCTGACCGCAACGGAGTTGGAGCAGACCATCAAATACTGTAAGTATGACGTGGACGCTACGGAACTTCTCTACAAGCTGCGACAAAACTACCTCAAGAACAAGGCCACGCTGGGCAGAGTCCGGGGGTTGGATGAACGCAAGGCCATGTACATGACCAACGCTAAACTGACCTCTGTGTACCTGAACGCAGTCAAGCCTAAGAAACCCTGGACGGATGAACGAGATTATGAGTACCCGGACAAGCTGCTGCGGGAATACATACCGCAGGAAGTCTTTGACTTCTTTGACCGACTCCACGACCCTGCAATCCCCAACATTGACCTGTTCGGTGGTTACGATGAACACGGCAAGAAGGTAAAGGGCGCAAGCCTTGAAGTCCGGCTTGGCGATTGTATCATCACTCTGGCCTATGGAGGTATCCACGGCGCAATCCCAAACTATGTGGAGGTTGCCACGGATGACCGTTCCATTCGTAACAAGGACGTTGCGTCCTACTACCCGCACCTGATGACCATACCGCTATCCAAAGGTAGACAGTACGGCTTTTGCAGCAGGAATATCCCGTCCCCGCAGGTCTTTGTCCAGACCCTTGAAGATAGAGTCAAGGCAAAGAAAGCAGGCGATAAGGATACAGCCAACGCACTCAAGCTGGTACTGAACACCACCTACGGTACAATGCTCAATGGCCGGAACGGTGTGGCCTACAATGACCTGTATGACCCCCTGATGGGCAGAAGCGTGTGTATCACTGGACAGCTTCTTCTACTGGAACTCTCCGTTCACCTGACCCGTGAGTGTCCTACTCTCAAAATCATCCAGCTTAATACGGATGGTATCATGGTGAGTTTTGATAACTCCGATGAAGCAAAGTGGCAGGAGATTACTCAGGAATGGCAGGACAGGACAGGGTTTGAACTGGAAGAAGATTTCATCCAGAAAATCGTCCAGAAGGACGTGAACAACTACGTTGAAGTCCCCGTTGGTGGCGGTAAGCCGAAGGTGAAGGGTGGACAGCTTGTCCGTGGTATCCTGACCAACGGCAATATCGACTTCACCACAATGGGACTACCGCCCTGGGACAACATGACTGGCGGCGCTTTCAACATCAACAACAACGCCGTGGTGGTTGCAAGGGCAATCCGTGACTACTTTGTAGACGGTACACCCCCGGAGAAAACCATTGAGGACTGCACCAGTATCCTTGACTTTCAGGTGATAGCGAAGGTTGGCGGTAAATACTCTGGTGTTTATCACATGGTTGGTGACCAGGAAATTCCCGTCCAGAAGGTAAATCGGGTCTACGCCACTGCTGACCGCAGTTATGGCACTCTCTACAAAACCCATGCCGTTACAGGCAATCCGGCAAAAGTGGCCGGACTTCCCACCCATTGCGTGGTGGATAACAACAACCAGCTTCCCATTGAGGTTGTAGACCGCAAATGGTATCTCAAGCTGGCACAGAAGTATATCAACGACTTCCTGGGTGTGAAGCCGCCCCGGAAGAACACCAGAAGGATTAACTCACTCAAGAAGAAATCCCTGGCACTATTCGATTAAGGAGGATATGTAATATGACTTTCGCTGCTGTTGAAAAAGCCCTGTGTGAGGGTAAGAAAATCAAACTTCCGAAGTGGAAGAACGCCTATTGGTACATGAAGGATGGCGTACTGATGAACCACTTTGAGGACGCTCCTGTTGAGCAGGATGTTCCTACTTCTCGCCTGTTTCCCCGTGACCTGATGTGGGTTCTGCGTGAGGACTGGGAGATTGTGGAGGAAAATGAGCAGACTCCTGACCCCACGCCCAACCCTGTTCCCGTTCAGAACTTCTCTTTCAGCGTGGCGCTGGACTACCTCAAGCAGGGCAAGAAGGTTGCCCGTAAGGGTTGGAATGGTAAGGGGATGTTCTTAGTACTTTGTCCCGGAAACATAGTTCCCACAACTCACATGAAGGTGGAACCTGTCAAAAAGTTCTACATGGGTGTAGGCCAGGACAGCGTAATTATCGCCCCGCATATTGACCTGAAAGCTGTGGATGGTTCGTATGTGACCGGGTGGCTGGCTTCCCAGACGGATATGCTGGCCAATGACTGGAACATCGTTGAGTAAAGGAGGAAGCAACAATGGCTAATATCTATGAAAACATGAACGTGCGGCAAAAGCTGGCGAAAGCCCGCCTGTATTTCCTGAACCAGAAGGTTCAGAAGTCCGGCAAGAATATGCACCTTGAGTTCAAGTATTTTGAACTTGAGGACATTGTTCCCCCGGCAATTCGTATCTTTGCCCGTGTCGGCCTGACCACCAACATTGAGTTCACCGATGACAAGGCAGTTATGAGCGTATTCAATGCTGACAACATTGATGAAGCCCCTCTCACCTTTACTGTTCCCTACCGTGAGGTCAAACCCATTATCAGCAATCAGGGCAAGGAGGTTACCAACCCCATGCAGGCGCTTGGTTCTTCCATTACCTATCTGCGCCGCTACCTGTGGATGGCTGTTCTGGACATTACGGAGCCGGATGACGTGGACGCAAACCTGGGTTCTGATGATACCCAGGAGGAAACCAGTGAGTTTGCGGAGGAAGCCGCTGCTGCCGAAGCTGCCGCTCCTGCAAAGACCGATAAGAAGGGCAAGAAAAAAGCCCCGGCTACTGCTGCGGAACGCAAGCAGGCGAAGGAAGAACTGACCTCTGGTGATGGCGCTGCCAGTGAGGAACAGATTGCCGCCCTCAAGTCCCTGTGCAAGGAACTCATGGAAAAGGATGAAGCACAAGAGGACTTTGTTCAGCAGATTGCCATGAAAACGGATGGCTTCACCAATATCACCGCTTCTGCCTGCACCACCCTGTGCCAGAACCTTGAGGAAATCATTGCCCAGTATGGGGAGTAAAGGAGGATACCCATGAAGAAGAAAATTATGGCGTTACTGCTGGCCATGTGCTGCATGGTCTTGGTACTCACGGGCTGTTCCGAAGCTGATAAGGTCAACATGAATATCAGCAAGCAGGCCAGTTACTTTGAGTGCGAAAGACGGATTACCGTCTACAATGCCAGGACGGACACCATCATCCTTGAAGCGGAGGGCTTCATGGATATTTCCAACAATTCCACCAATGAACTTGTGGTCACCGTCAAGACGGGTGCTGACTCCTATAAGAAAAACTATATCTACCTCAACGAATACACTATCTACGTTGTGGAGGATATTACCGGGACGCATACTGACCCCTATCACTACAAGCTGTACTTCCACACTGAAATTCTCCCCGATGTGGAAGTGAAGCCGTAAAGGAGAAACAGCATGGCAGACAATGTGAACCACCCTTCCCACTATAAAACTGGGAACCTTGAGTGCATTGATGTGATGGTGGAAACCCAGGGCGTAGAAGCCACGGAAAACTTCTGCGTATGCAATGCGCTCAAGTATATCTACCGTCACAAGAGGAAGAACGGCCTTGAGGACATTCAGAAAGCAATCTGGTATCTGAACAAGGCTGTGGAACTGCACGGGAGGTTGAACCCTCCCGTGGTAAGAAAGGAAGGATTACATGAAGTGGAATGACGATGGCACTATCACCATCACGCCCCCGGCGAAACCGAAGAAGTGTACTGGCACACGGTTTGCGGCCATTATGGGGCTGAACCAGTGGACTACCCCGTTCAACGCCTGGTGCGCTATCACCCGCACCTATGAGGAACCCTTTGAGGATACCATCTACACCCTGGCAGGTAAGGCCATTGAGCCGAAGCAGGCTGACTACATGAAGGAGAAATACTTCTGGAAGAAGCTGATTACTCCTACGGATGTGTTCGGCAAGGACTACTTCAAGAAAACCTGGGGTGACTTCTTCCATGAGCAGCCGATTTTCGGCGGTATGTGGGACTACCTGTTTGTGGACAAGGATGGCAAGCCCGTGACCGTGATGGAAATGAAAACCACCAAACGTGCGGAGGACTGGGTTGACGGTATCCCGGAGTATTACGCATTGCAGGCTGCGCTTTACGCCTACCTGTTGGGCGTAGATGACGTTATCATGGTCTGCTCCATTCTTGAGGATAAAGACTATGATAAGCCGGAGGAATTTGTTGTCACCGCAGACAACACTTTTGAGCGGACTTTCAAAGTGTCGGAGCGCTACCCTAACATGGGCAAGACCCTCAAAAAGGTGGAAGCCTGGTGGAAGAAGCACGTGGAGGGTGGCATTTCTCCGAAATATGACGAGAAGAAGGACGCTGAAATTCTCAAGGTTCTCCGTGCCAATAATCTGTCCCCGGACAGTGATATTGACGCTATGGTTGCCGAAGCGGAGCAGTTGCAGGCAAAGTTAGACAAGGTGGCAGAGGAAACCGCCGCAGATGAAAAGCGGTTGAAAACCCTAAAAGACCTTATCAAGGAAGCCTGCATTGAGAAGTTCCGTGATGGTGACAAGCAAGTCATTATCAAGGGTTCCAGGTTTGACTGGGTTACCGCAAAAAGTACGTCCCTCAAGGTGGACGAAGCCGCCATGAAGAAAGACGGGGTATTGGATAAGTACAAGACGAAAGAAACCGTCACGTACAAACTGACCCCAAAGGAAAGGAAGGAGTAAAGCCCCTATGTACATCAATCCTGTTCTGTTCGGAGTTCTTGCAACTCTGTTTACGGAAATTGTGGTCATCAACCTGGGTGTGATTGCCAGGTATATGGCTAACAACAAGCGCAATAAGCGTGTCACTAAAGGAGGTAAATGCAATGGCTAAAATTGGATTGAGTGAGGGATTTTCTCTCATTCCCGAAGGAACCCATGTGTTCCAGATTACTGCCGTCAACTACAAAGAGGACTTTGGCAAGATGGAGATTGTCATGCAACTTGCCAGCGGCCAGAAGCACGTGGAACGGTTCTCCCTGCTGAATAAGGACGGCGAAGTCAACCAGGGCGGTATGAACGCCTTTAGCTACTTTGCGAAAGTGGCGCTCAATGACTTTACCCTTACTGAAATCGACCATGAGGACTTGGTTGGCTGCTTCATCCGCTGCGAAGTGGAGCATGAGGAAGTGGAGTCCAACCGCACACCTGGCAAAATGCTCAAGTTTGCCCGTCTGGGTGACAAGGAGTCTGCTGACGGCTATGACGAAGCACCCGCTCCTGCGGCTAAGAAGTCTGCCCCTGCTAAGACTGCCGTACCCGCACAGAGCAAGCCCGCCGCTACTGGTGCTAAGAAGCCCTTTGACCTGAACAGTATTCTGGGATAACCCATGACGCAAGCAAAGGAGAGGGCGAAGCACAGCTTCAAACTCTCCAATGCTTATTTCAGCATTTTTGAATTATAAGGTATAAGGAGGAATTTTAATGGAATTGCTTATTGGAACAGCACTTATCATCCTGATTTCCTTTATCCTTTTCTGTATAGGGGTAATTACTGGGGTGGCAATCGTACAGGCAAAGGAGGAAATGAAAGATGAACGCTAACGAATATCAGCAGCTTGCCATGCGCACCAATGATGGCAACGCTACCTACCGTCTATCCAATGTGGTAGACAACTCCCTGGATGACCCCTGCATTGACGTGGGCGGTATTCTGAACGGCTGTCTGGGGCTTTCCGGCGAAGCCGGAGAGTTTAACGATATGGTAAAGAAGTGGATTTTCCACGAAAAACCCCTTGATGTTGACCATGCCCAAAAAGAAGTGGGGGACATTCTCTGGTATATCGCCATGATTTGCCATTCCTTTGGTTGGGATATGAGTAAGATTATGCAGATGAACATTGATAAACTGAAAGCCCGATACCCGGACGGTTTTGACGTTGAGTTGTCTGCCCACCGCAAAGAGGGTGACGTGTGATGAACTATCACAATATTACCCATGATGATATGAACAACGGTGACGGGCTGCGGGTAGTCCTCTGGGTTGCAGGGTGTGAACACCACTGCAAAGACTGCCAGAACCCCGTCACCTGGAACCCGGAAGATGGCGTTCCGTTCGGACTAAAGGACGAAGATGAACTGTTTAAGGCACTGGAACAGGAATACATTGCAGGTATCACCTTCTCTGGTGGTGACCCCATGCACCCGGTCAACCGTGCCGCCGTGAAGGTTCTGATGAAGTCCGTAAAACAGAATTTCCCCGGCAAGACCATTTGGGTCTACACCGGGTACACCTGGGCAGAAGTTATGGACAATCCTGAAATGGCAGACATGATGAAGTTCGTGGACGTGCTGGTTGACGGCAAGTTCGTAGCTGACCTGCTGGATGTGAATTATCCCTGGGCTGGCAGTACCAACCAGCAGGTCATTGATGTGCAAAAATCGCTCAAGGAAGGGAGGGTCATTCTCCATGAAAGTCATTAAGAAAGACAGCACTCTGGAAGAATTTGACGGCCAGAAGATTGTCAATGCGGTTACGAAGTCTGCCGCACGTGTCATGGTCACCATGACGGACAGCGATTTCCATAACCTGGTAAGCGCTGTCATCCGCACCATTCAGCAGAAAGGGCTTGAGGAAATCCCCGTGTCCGAAATGCACAATATCATGGAGCAGGTTCTTGAGGACTTCAACCCTGCGGTTGCGAAATCCTACAAGGATTACCGCAATTACAAGAAAGACTTTGTTCACATGATGGATGAAGTGTTCATGCAGTCCCAGTCCATCCGTTTCATCGGTGACAAGGAAAACGCAAACACGGACTCCGCACTGGTAGCCACTAAGCGCTGCCTTATCTTCAACGAACTCAACAAACGCCTGTACCGCAAGTTCTTTATGACCCGTGACGAGTTGCAGGCTTGCAAGGAAGGGTACATTTACATCCATGACCAGTCTGCCCGGCTGGATACCATTAACTGCTGCCTGTGTGATGTAGGCCACGTCATGGAGGGAGGCTTTGAAATGGGCAACGTCTGGTACAATGAGCCGAAGTCCCTTGACACGGCGTTTGACGTGCTGGGTGACATTATCCTGGCTACTGCGTCCCAACAGTACGGCGGCTTCACCGTGCCGGAGGTTGATAAAATTCTGTCCCCGTATGCGGTCAAGTCCTATGACAAGTACGTTGAAGAATATATGGATACGGCGTTCCACCTGGGCGCTGACTACGCTACCGCCCAGGAAATGAGCCGGGAATATGCCCTGAACAAAGTGCAGCGTGAGTTTGAACAGGGCTTCCAGGGTATTGAAATGAAGCTGAATACCGTGGGCAGTTCCCGTGGTGATTACCCCTTTATCACGATGACCTTTGGGCTTGCTACTGACGTTTTCGGAAAGATGGCAAGCAAGACATTCCTGCGGGTTCACCAGAACGGACAGGGCAAGCCGGGAAACAAAAAGCCCGTGCTGTTCCCGAAGCTGGTTTTCCTCTACGATGAAGAACTTCACGGAGAGGGCTGTATCAATGAGGACGTGTTTGAAGCGGGTATCCAGTGCAGTTCAAAGACCATGTATCCCGACTGGCTGTCCCTGACGGGTGACGGGTATGTGGCTTCCATGTACAAGAAGTATGGCCGGGTGGTATCCCCTATGGGTTGCCGTGCGTTCCTCTCTCCCTGGTTTGAGCGTGGAGGTACGGTTCCTGCGGACGATGATGACAAGCCTGTGTTCGTTGGCCGCTTCAATGTAGGCGCTGTGAGCCTGCACCTGCCTATGATACTGGCGAAAGCCAGACAGGAGAACAGGGATTTCTATGAAGTCCTGGACTACTATCTGGAAATGATTAGAGGGGTACACAAGCGCACCTATGATTACCTGGGCGAGTTGAGGGCAAGCGTCAATCCCATTATGTTCTGTGAGGGTGGAGCCTATGGCGGTCACCTGAAACCATCCGACAAAATCAAGCCGCTTCTGAAACCCATGACTGCTTCTTTCGGTATTACCGCCCTGAACGAGTTGCAGGAACTCTATAACGGCAAGTCCATTGCAGAGGACGGCGCTTTCGCCCTTGAGGTCATGGAGTATATCAATCAGAAGGTTGCCCAGTTTAAGCGGGAAGATGGCTGGCTGTACGCTATCTACGGTACGCCTGCGGAAAGTCTTTGCGGATTGCAGGTTGAGCAGTTCCGCAAGAAATACGGTATTGTGGAAAACGTGAGTGACCGCCCGTATGTAAGCAATTCCTTCCACTGCCATGTTACCGAAAAACTCACACCTATTCAGAAGCAGGACTTGGAAGGACGCTTCTGGGATTTGATGAATGGCGGCAAAATCCAGTACGTGCGCTATCCTATTGGCTACAATCTGGACGCTGTGCGGACTCTGGTGCGCCGTGCCATGAAGAAGGGCTTCTATGAGGGAGTAAACCTTTCTCTGGCCTACTGTGATGACTGCGGACACCAGCAGTTGGAAATGGAGGTCTGCCCGAAGTGTGGCAGTTCCAACCTGACGAAGATTGACCGCATGAACGGTTACCTGTCTTACAGCAGAGTCCACGGGGACACCCGCCTGAACGCTGCAAAGATGGCTGAAATTGCGGAACGGAGGTCTATGTGATGGACTGGGATTATTCTGCACTTTCAAACGCTATCGTAGAAAGGGCTGCGATTGATTACTTTGAATTACTTGCGGGATTTATCCCCCCCCAGAGTGATTGCAATATCTCTGAAATAGAAACCTTCTTCAAGTCTGCTTACTATGAAACTTTAACAGATTTGGACGCTGACTATCTCATGCAAAGAATTAAGGAGGAAGCTGCTAAAATGGTGCTGGAATATACCGTATCGAAAGAAAAGGGCAGTAGCCAATATTATGTGTGCCGTGTGGGAGAGGAAAGTGTACCCCTCTCCCGTAGGTACACCACGAAGAAGAAGGCCCTGCATAAAGCGGCTGAAATGCAGGGAATTGAGTATAAGAACTATATGCGTATTCGCAGAAGGGATGGTGTAGCCAGTGATTAAGATTGAGAGAACGGATACCTACGGGTGGGAAGCTGCCGTCCGTGGTATGCGAAACCCTAAGAACTCCTGGGCAAAGAGTGACAGTCACTATTGCTGGGAACCTCAATACCCCGGTGGCGGGTGTTTCGGGTGCGAACTGAACAGTGACCGTAACTGCCGGGTTGATAAGTTCATTGTCGGACAGAACGACCTTAACCTGATGAAAACTTTGGCCGCTGCCGGGAATGACCACGGGAAGTTCCTGCGCATGATTACCGTCACCGTAGACCTGACCGCCCCTCTGTACTGGTGGAAGGAGTTTGATACTTACAAGGTTGGAACCGTGGCCGACTCCTGTTCAACCATGCACAAAATTCATGCGAAGGAATTTGTACTGGATGATTTCAGCCATGAACACCTTTGGGATACTGCGCTTATGCACCTGAAAGAAACTATCGGTATGCTGAACATTTTCCGTGACGGCTTCAATCAGCCCGGAGCGGATGACAAGTACAAGAAGAACTGCTGGTGGCAGATGATACAGCTTCTTCCGTCCTCCTACAATCAGAAGCGTACCGTTCAGGTAAATTATGCTGTACTCAAGAATATGTATCATGCCCGTAAAAACCACAAGCTGGACGAGTGGCACACTTTCTGTGCCTGGATTGAAGCCCTTCCGTACAGCGTAGTCATTACAGGTTAAGGAGGACAAAGGGGAATGGATTATTCCAGAATACCAGAAGAACTTAAAAATCTAAAGCAGTGGGTGTGCGCCTGGGATACGTCCAAAATCCCTATGAAATCCTTTGAGCGAAAAGCCGCTTCCTCTACCGCACCCGAAACCTGGGGAACATTTGAACAGGCGCAGGCTGCGGTAGAGGGCGGTATGTACGACCACATAGGCTTTGTGTTCGCTGATAATGGGATTGTAGGCATTGACATTGACCAGGGGTTTGATGATGGCCTTATGACTCCCCTGTGCGCAGACATTATGAAAGCCTGTGGCTCATACACGGAGAAATCCCGCAGTGGCCGTGGTGTTCATATCCTGCTACGGGGCAACCTCCCATTCACTGGCAGAAACAACCTTGCTGGGGTAGAGATTTATAAGGCAAGGCGGTTCTTCATTATGACGGGTAAGGTGATGATTTTCCCGGAAATCGTAGAGAACCAGAAAGCTATTGATTATGTGGTTCAGAAGTATTTCCCGGAAACGGAACGGACGGGCGGCAAGTCCCCGCTGGTACAGAAGATATACTCCCCAGAGTTTAGGAAGCCGGAAGGTACAAAGGTCTGTGTCCGGCCTGACTACCCAGAAATTGTGTCTGGGGGCAGAAATCTATCACTTACTTCTCTGGCCGGAGCCATGCACAATACCGGGTACACAAAACAGCAGATTTACACCGAACTTTGTTATGTTAACCAACGGTGCTGCAAGCCGCCGCTGCCTGACCAGGAATTGCAAACCATTTGCAATAGCGTAACGAGATACAGGAGGTAACAAGCATGGCGAGAAATCGTTATCCGGGCTATTGCTACTGCTGCGGGGCTTATGTACCTACTGGGTTCGGTCATTTTGAACGCAGATGGGGTAAGTCTGGAAATCGCTGGCAGATTAAATGCGTCAAGTGTGCAAGTGGCAGAGTTGTGAAGCCCTCTGACTATGAAGTGAAACAGGCTATCAAACAGCGTGAAGAAGCCGAAAGGAGGAAATGAGCATGGCAAAATCCCTTTACCTTGAGGACGGTTCCACGGAGTATATCTTTGCTGGGGAAACCGCACAGGACAAGTTGCAGAAAATCATTCGTGAGCGTCTTGGCCGGGACTGTGAAGAACTCTATGAGGAAATCATTGCAGACCTACGTGATGAGGACGGGGATGATTATGAAAGGATTGCCGATGGCTTTCGGACTATGGCCGTAAACGCTATGAACGCCCTTCACGAAGTCCTCATGCAGCCCAGGTTAAGCAGAAAGCGACTGGAAACTATCTACAATGACCTGAACAGAAACCTGTGAGAGGTATGCGAAGATGTTTGATGAACAGGCGTGGGATAACAATGAATGGATTGAAAGTAACCTGGTGCAGGAACACTTTGGCCTAACCTTTGGTGAATGTTTCAGGCGGTTTGAGTTTTGCAGAACAGCAGAATGGAACAAGTACCCGCTGGAAGGGCAGAAAATAACCACTTATTTCAGAAAGGGGGTGAAAAGTAATGACTGATGAATTGTTTCAACTTTCCAACGGGCGCTACATTACGTCCGAAGAAATCAGCGAAAAGATGTTCTATATTAAGAGCGTCCGGCCTGAACTTCCCTACCAAGAAAACAGTACGGGATACAGTTGGGATGAAGCTGGTATGGCTGACCTATTTGCAGAGTGTTACAAGAAAGATACACGATACTGCCCAGAAGCAAAATCCTGGTTCACCTATGAAAGTGGCCGCTGGCAGAAAGATGTTAGTTCCCTATTGGTGAGTTCTAAGATTAAAGAGTTCGTCCGGCTGATGGCGCTGTACTGTGGTGAAATAACCGATGAAGAAAAACGAAAACAGTATATGGCTTTTGTTGCAAAGATGGGTGACCGCCGTTTTCGTGACCGCCTAATGAAGGACGCTGCTGACAACCTGCGTATAGAAGCGAATGAGTTTGACACACACCCGTTTCTGGTAAATTGCCAGAATGGAACTTATGACCTTGAGTCCATGACATTCAGAGAACACAAGTGGGATGATTTCTTGACCATGCAGACGAACTTTGAATACAGCTTGCAGGAAGTACGCTGTGAGCGCTGGGAAAAGTTCATTGCAGAAGTTACCCAGGAGGACAAAGAGAAAGCGGATTACTTACAGCGGGCGCTTGGTTATTCCATCCTGGGAACCAGCAAGGAAGAATGTATGTTCATCCTGCACGGCAAGACCACCAGAAACGGCAAGTCTACCATGCTGGACGCTATTCAGCATTTGATGGGTGACTACTCTACCGTTGCCCCTGTGGAACTTATTTGCAGGGCTGACAGGCAAAAGAACGCAGAAGCGGCCAACCCCGTTCTTGCAAAACTGAAAGGCCGCAGGTTTGTGACCATGAGTGAGTCCGACACTGCCGGGAAGCTGGATGAAGCTACCATTAAGCAATACACAGGCGGTGAGGACATTACTGCCCGTGAACTCTACCAGAGCGCAATTACATTCAAACCGCAGTTTACAATGTGGCTGTCCTGTAATGACCTGCCGTCTGTAAAAGACAAGAGCCTGTTTGCTTCTGACCGTGTAAGGGTTATAGAGTTCAATAGACACTTCACCGATGATGAACAAGACAAGGGGTTAAAGGACTACTTTGAAAGCCCCGAAGCAATGAAGGGTATCTTCACTTGGTTGGTTGCAGGGTGCTTCAAATATAAACGATTTGGCTTGAAAATGCCCGCTCACATGAAGAAAGTGGTCAAGGCGTATGAGAAAGACAATGACCTTGTGTTGCAGTTTATTGAAGAAAAGTGTGAGCGCACAGAAGAAGCAGAAAGCGTCAGAGCAAAAACTATCTATGACGCATACAAAATCTGGTGCAAGAGTAACGGCTACTATGTTTGTAGCATGAAGAAGTTCAACGCAGAACTTACAGCGCACCCCGAATGGTACGATGAAAAAGGAGTGTCAGCGGGTGTTGCAGTGTTCCGGGGCATTGGTTTGAAGGTAACTTAAAGTAGGGTTAGTAGGGTATTTTCAGTTTTTGCTATAACTTCTCTATATAGAGCGTCTACTATAAGAAAGTTACTGTAAAATTCGATTTTACCCTACTTACCCTACATGATGACAGAAAGGAGAAACGACAATGGAAAGCTATGTGGAACGGTATCACAGGGAGCAAAAGGAAGCTGCCCAGAAGAAAGCCAAGAAAGAGCAGAAGCCCCAGAAGGGCAGAAAGGCGGTGAAGAAAGATGGCACGAACACCAGGAGCGAAGGACAAGAAACCCAGAACGGTAAGTAACGTCCAGAAAGGGATTGTTGCTGACCAGAACCCGGACTTGCCCCAGGGCTACAATACTCGCCGTATAGCGTTCATGCAGGCTATTCTTCCTACGGAGCCATTGGACAATGATGACGTGGAAGAAATGGAGCGGCGCTTTATGCGGTATCTGGATTTGTGCGCCCAGTGGGATATGAAGATAGGCAATCAGGCTGCATATGCGGCTATCGGTATCAATAAGGATTTGGTTTATGAATGGACGCATAGGCTGTTAGGGAACCCACGTCGCACCGATTTCGTAAAAAAAGTGCAGCAATTTTGTGCCATGTATCGTGAAGGTTTGATGGAGGACGGAAAGGTGAACCCTGTCACTGGTATTTTCTGGCAGAAGAACTATGACGGCCTGAAAGACCAGCAAGAAGTGGTTCTCACTCCGAACGCCAACCCCCTGGGAGAGCAGAAGGACGTAGAAGCGCTTAAACAGAAATACCTTGAAAATACCTATGGCGTTACTGGTGAACTTCCAGAAAGCGCAGAAGGGCAGAAAGAAGTTTCTGAAATTTCCCAGGAAGCGCAGAAAGACCCCACGGCATAACAGAAACAACCAACCTTATGCACAACCCCGGCACGGCTTCAATGGCTGCGCTGGGGCTTTTCTATGCCCTGCGCCGTTTCTTCCGTCCTGGCGCTGGCCGTTCCTCTGTGGCTGTTTGTGCGCCCCTGTGGTCGCTTCTGGCCTGCGGTGGTACTTTTTCAGGCTGGGCATAAAATAACCGCCCTGCGGCGGCTGTGGCTTGCCTGGGCGGTATCTGGGCATAAAGCAACCCCGCCACGGTGGGCGGGGCTGTGAATTAAAACCATTTCAAGCGGGGCTTGCTATGGCGCTTCCAGTAGGTTACAAGAGCGGCTATTTCGTCCGGGGCTTGCATGGGTATATTATACAGCGTCAAGCCGTCCGGGGTCATGTAATACCCTTGACCATACCGGGGCAACAGTTCGCAACCCTTCACGCCTAAAATGTTTCGGCTATCCTGGGCGCTTCTGGTACGCAAGGCAACCCGGCTATCAAAGTTAACCTTTATTGGTGTAGGGATGACGGTAGCAAGCGGGCATTGTGTGGCGGCTATAATATGGACGTTTGCCGCCCGTCCTATCTGGGCAAGCCGTTGTAAAAGCGGTTGCACGTGGCGGCGGTCTGTGGTCATTAAATCGGCCAGTTCATCAACAATGACATATACAGCGCCCCCGGCGTATTTCTTCACCCTCTGGCGCTGCATGGCTTTGTAGCGGCTTTCTGTTATCTCCATAGCCTTTTCCAAGGCTTGCACCATTTCTCCCGGTTCGCTGGAATATTGGAGCGTATGCGGGAGCGGTCTATAATCCACTAATTCAACCCGTTTCGGGTCTATTAAGATAAATTGAACGGCGGCGGGACTGTCATGCAGGGCGGTATATACCAGGCCATTTATTACAACGCTTTTCCCGCTCCCGGTTGCGCCTGCTATAAGTAAATGTGGCTGATTTAGCATATCCCGGTAAAGCGTGTAAACCTGCCCCGCTGGCGTTCTCCATTCTCTGTGCATGGCGTTTCCTCCATCCTATGAAATAACCCCGGCAGGCTGTGAAGCTGGCCGGGGCTGTGCTGGGTTCACTGTAAATACGTGTAGTCGTATTCTGTCACGGTTCCCAGGGTGGCCGCTGTGGGTGCTTCACCTGTGAAGCGGTCAACGGTTCGCACTGGGATATAAAAGGCCGCATACCGTCCCGCCTGGGCTGTGGTGCAGTTGTAATACTGGAAGGACAAAACCAGATTATTAAAATCATTTCGCACCCCGGTTTCATCAATGACCAGGTGCGCCCGGTCTTTTCGGTTCCACTGGGTAGCAACTCCCCACGGGCTGAACGGGTGCAGGTTTGCGGGGCATACAATGACGGTTAAACCGTTCATGTATGCGCTGCGGGCTTTCTCTTTGCTGATACGCTCAAACGTGAAACCGTTGTGCGTAAAGGTGTATTTATTCATGGTATAACCTCCTTGCAATGGTTGTTTACTATCCTCTGCATTTGCACGGGCTGGGAACCGTCCACGGCTGCATTATAGCGGGGAGGGCTTGCGCCCTCCCTGGGCTGTCATTCTTCCGGGTCATCCTCTGCAAGGTCATCTTCCAGAGTGTCCAGGGCTTCCGCTATGGCCTGCCCTAACAGGTAACAACGGATTGTCACGTCTGCCCATTCTGCGCCTTTTTCAATGACGTTCACGCCGTCCTGGCCGAACTCTGCAAGGGCTTCTTCCAGCACGTCCCAATTATGGGCAAGGGCTTCTTCCGCTCTCCATGCGTTGCAATAGTAACTTCCGCTTGCGTTGCCTGTCACGCTGTCAACCGTCCATAGGTCATCATTAAGTTTTTCTTCCAGGCCGTCCCGGTTGCCCTTCCATTCTGCAAGGTTGATTTCATCTTTGATGTAATCCAGCACGTCAGCGGTGACAGCTTCCAAATAGTTATAGTTTTCCATGGTGTAACCTCCTGCATATTTAATCATTCTGGAATGGTGAAGCATTGACGGCCAACTGTGGCCGGGTGTGCTTCTGTTTACGGTATCATTATATCATGCTTGCATGATACTGTCAAGCATTAAATCATGCTTACATGATATTTTTTTTTGAGAGCGGAACAGCGGCTAGCCTGGGCAAACGTCCCCGGCTGCGCCCGCCCTGGGCGCTGGCCGTGTGCCGGGGACGTGACCCCCGGAGGGGGAAACGCACCCCGGCCAGGGCGGGGCGGGTGACCCCTGAAAGTTCCGCAAAAATAAAAAAAGTTGGTTCATCCCCGTAGGGGAAGTAGGGTAAAACTGATTTTCCCTATAACTTTTCTTAGTAGTCGTTTCTCTAAGAGAACTTAGTGCAAAAATTGAAAATACCCTACATACCCTACTTTGAAAAATCCGCAAAATCTAAAAAGACACTTGACAATAGCATGAAAGCGTGATATTATGCTTACATGAAAACCGAGAGGGAGGATAAACTATGCAGGCCAATGAAGTTGTCAAAGGGCTTATGAGCGATAAGAAAATCACCCAGGGAGAAATCACTAAAATGCTGGGTATGAAAAGTCAATCTGGCGTGAGTCAAGCCTTGAGCCGTGATATGAAGATTTCCATGCTTATCCGTTTTTTGGATTGCATGGACTGTGAACTGGTAGTGCGGGATAAGACTTCCGGCACTGAACATACCATTACTGAATAAGAAAGGAGTGGCGGCATGGCAGACGTATTGACCCTGCTGGTCATTTGTGCAGCGGAACGGCTATGGAAGTCCATGCTGTTCTTCTGCAAAGTAGGCTGGTTATTTATCAAGTTCATGGCATGGCTAACCATTGTGCCAGCCCTTGATATATTGTTACTGGGGTTTACCCTGGTAGCGTTTCTTCTTGGAAAGCTGTTCAAGAAGCGAACACCGAAATTGAAACATACCCCACGATGGGTGATTTACCCTACATGGGGATATTAAGGCGTGAAAAGTCACGGCCTTGTCCAATGGGACTGTCTATTACAGGCAGTCCCTATTTTTATGGAGGTAGACTATGAATTACGTTGCACTGAAAGGCAGGATTGAACAAGCTATTCAGTCCCGGCCTTTGGATATAGAAGCGTACAATGACCTGTTTGACCTGTGCCGGGAATATGAGAAGGTAGATTTTACAGTGGCGCATGAGTGGAACAGGGCTATGCGTACTCAAGTGGGCTACGGCCTGCGGCTTGCCGTAGAGAAGCCAGACTTCACACTGGCAGAGCGGTTCAATGATCTGCTGTTCCGTTCACTGCTGTTTGACGCACCGCATTTCTTTGATGAATACTTGCAGGCCGTAGAGTTTGGCAAGCCACTGGACAAGAAGTTCTATCAGCCCCGCCGTCACTATCTCAAGCGGTATGTGGACGCTTACCAGGAAATCCTTGAAGGAAAGCTGGACTTTCTCTCCATTTCCATGCCTAAGAGAGCGGGCAAGTCCCAGCTTGGTGTCAACTTCACCAATATGCTGTCCGGCAAATACCCTGACCGTTCTACCCTGATGGAGGGTACAGGTGATGACCTTGTAAAATCCTTTTACTTGGGCTGTCTGGAATATCTGCAAACGCCCAGTGACTACCACTTCTATGACATTTTCCCGGAAAGCAAGCTGGTACAGACCAACGCTGATACCAAAATCCTGAACCTGCTGCATAAATCCCGTTTTCCCACTGTCATGTGCCGTTCTATTGACGCAAGACAGGTCGGTCTTTCCGAAGCAACAAATCTTCTCTACCTGGATGACTGTGTAGAGGGACGTGAGGAAGCGAAGAACAGACAACGGCTTGACGATAAGTGGGAGATTATTTCCGGCGATATTATCGGACGTGCCATTGAGGGTACGCCTATCGTTATCTGCGGTACACGGTATTCTCTGTATGATCCTATTGGGCGCTTGCAGGAAGAAATGAAAAAGCAGGGAAAGCGCATGAAGGTGATTGAAACCCCGGCACTTGACCTGGAAACGGACGAAAGTAACTTTGAGTATATCCGTGAAGGAAAGAGGATTTTTACCACAAAGTATTTCCGTGACCAGCGTGAAATGCTGTCCGCAGAGCAGTTTGAAAGTGAGTTTCAGCAGCAGCCATTTGAAGCAAAAGGTTTGCTGTTCCCGGAAGCCAATCTGAACCGATACTTTGAACTACCAGTTGACCGTGACCCTGACAGTGTGATTGCTGTTTGCGATACTGCGGATACGGGTGCTGACTATTGTTCCATGCCCATTGCTGCGGTATATGGGGATGAGGTCTACATTGTGGACGTGGTATTTGATGACTCTCCCCCAGAGGTTACAAAGCCAGAGTGCGCAAAGGCGCTGATGGACAATGAAGTGGTGGCGGCTACTTTTGAAAGCAACAACGCTGGTTCCTACTTTGCCCGTGATGTATCCCAGATATTGGAGGATAAAAAGTACGTCTGCAATATTCGTACAAAACGGACTATCAGCAATAAGCAAACCCGTATTGAGTTTGCGTCCGACACCATCATTAAAAAGTTTTACTTCAAGCACCCGTCCTTATACGCACGTAACTCCCAGTATGCAGAGTTTATGAAGCAGGTTACCACTTACACTCGTTCCGGCAAAGTGCCGCATGATGACGCTCCTGACTCTTTATCCCTGCTGGAAAATGAACTGCGTGGCCTTGTAGGTGCGAAAGTTGAGATTATGCAGCGCCCGTTCTGATTTTGTTTGAAATTCTTCAATGCTATATACTTTAATCATATTGACAAAAGCATTGCAGAGTTGTATAATACCAGTAAGTGAAATTATGCCTGAAAGGAGGTGCGCCACGTGTCTACCATGCAGTTACATGGGCGGCGTATGATTAAGACCGATGAAAGCGAAGTGACTCTGGATAACGTGGTGACTGTTCTGCGCAAAGCACTTCCTTTCCACTGGAAGAACCGTTCCGAAATCAACTATCTATGGCATTACTACAAAGGCAGACAGCCTATTCTTAACCGGGTGAAGTTGGTACGCCCTGAAATTGCCAATAAGATTGTTGAGAACCGTGCTGACGAAATTGTGTCTTTTAAGTCCGGCTACCTGATGGGTGAGCCTTTGCAGTATGTTACCCGTGGTAATGCTGACGGGATTGCGGACGCTATCAATCTGCTGAATGAGTATGTTTTTGCAGAGGAAAAGCCTGCGAAGGACAAGGAACTGGCTGACTGGTTCCACATCTGCGGAACATCTTTTCGTATGGTTCTTCCCGATGAAGAAGGGGAGGAAGATGACTCTCCGTTTGAAATCTACACCCTTGACCCCAGAAATACCTTTGTGGTGTATCACAACGGACTGGGGAATAAGCCTGTACTGGGTGTAAAATACGTGATTGACGAAAAGGGCGTTGTTACCTACTCCTGCTACTCTAAGGATTTTTATTTTGAGATTGTGGAGTCTAAGGTTGTGAAGTGTGAACCTCATATCCTGGGTGACATTCCTATTATCGAATATCCGTTGAACCTTGCCCGCATTGGGGCGTTTGAACTGGTCATTCCGCTGCTGGACGCTATTAACCTAACGGACAGCAACCGTATTGATGGTGTGGAACAGTTCATTCAAGCGCTTCTCCTGTTCCATAACGTGGATATTTCTTCCGATGACTACCAGAAGTTGCGTGAGGAAGGTGCTATCAAGTATAAAGACATTGACCCCCAGTTGAAAGCGGAAGTGGCGTATCTGACCAACTCACTCAACCAGGGCGAAACTCAGACCTTGGTTGACCATATGTACCAGACGGTATTGACTATCTGTGGTATGCCAAACCGCAACGGCGGTTCTTCCACCAGCGATACCGGGTCTGCGGTCATCATGCGTGATGGCTGGTCTGACGCAGAAGCACGGGCAAAGAACAGTGAGTTGATGTTTAAGAAGTCTGAACGGCGGTTCCTTAAACTGGTACTTAATATCTGCCGTACCCTGGTGGGAATGGACTTGAAGGTACACAACATTGAAATCCGTTTTACCCGCCGCAACTATGAAAACATTCTGCAAAAGGCGCAGGTTCTTGACCTCCTGTTGAAAAACCCGAAGGTTCATCCTCGTCTGGCTTTTGAGCATTGCGGCCTGTTCGTAGACTCCGATTTGGCTTATGCGTTGAGCGCAGAGTATGTGGAGGAACAGGAAAAGAAAGCCCAGGAGTTGCTTGAGAAACAAAACCAGATGAAAGGAGAGGATGGTAATGACCCCGGTAATTACGAAGGAAATGGTGGAGCAGATGGAAAATCTGCTGAAACACGGAAGCAGGGTGGAACTGCTGATTGAGCAAGGGAAAGTTGCTATCGTGGAAATCAAGCGTAAGCTGAAAATGAAGGAAAATGAAAAGATTTAACCTGGACAGAGGTTCAGGTAGTCCAATGGGACTGTGAGCGGAGTACGCTCATAGTCCCTTTTCTTTTTGAGGTAACGAAATGGATGAAGTTGCTTCCCGCTATCTTACAGCGCTTGATGAATTGAATTTGCTGACTTCCACCAGCTACTACCAGGCGGAGGGGCAAGACCTGGCCGCACGTGTCAACCAGATTGTGGATGACATACTTTCTTTCCTGATAAAGGCGTACACGATGGGCATTGAAGGTGCAGCGTTCATGCTTGGGCATGAACTGGAAGTGGATATTGACCAGATGGAGGACGCAATCTTCCTGGTAATTGATGGTAAGACCTATGCTGACCGTGTGGCAGACCATGTTCTGCAAGATGACCTTGGCGGTCTGAAAAATCTTGTGGAGTCTGAATTTCATAGAGTCTACAACGCTGCCGTATATGACGGCGGTATGGATTATGTGGACAACGGAAGTTTTGGAGTCACAAAGACCTGGTACACCATGAAGGATAACGCTGTAAGGGATACTCACCGTTATCTGGAAAGCCAGTCCATTCCGCTTGAGGAAGAATTTTTCACCTATGATGGTGACCACGCACCATACCCCGGAAAGTTTGAAAAGGTTGAAAACAACGCTAACTGCCGATGTATTGTGCGGCTGACAACTGATGAATAGCGGGTAACCGCTTGAAGTGGTGAGGGAACACCTAAAAACGCAAACTCAAGACAAGAGGATAAAACGGAAAACAGTGCGGAGTGAACCGCCACAATTAAACGCAAGGAGGACTTTGATATGAGTTATTTGAGTGATTTGCTGGGTAAAGCCTACAAGGAAGGTATGACCGAAGATGAAATTTCCGCTGCCCTTGAAGCTGTTGGGCAGGGCAATGACGCAGAGGTAAACCGCCTTAAAGCTGCGCTGTCTAAGGCCAATTCCGAAGCTGCGGATTATAAGAAGCAGCTTAGAAGTAAGCAGTCTGATGATGAAGCTGCCGCTGCTGCCCAGAAAGAGGAACAAGACCGATTGGCAAAGGAAAATGCTGAATTGAAGCGTTCCATTGCCCTGACCGAAAGGAAGTCTAAACTTTTGGCTATGGGCTATGACGAAGCCCTGGCTACTGACACCGCTACCGCTATGGTGGACGGTGACATGGACAAGGTTCTGGCAAACCAGAACAAATACCTTGAAGTCCAGAAGAAAGCTATCCACGCTGACGCTATGCGTAAGACTCCCCGCCCTGCTGCTGGGGGTGACGGTACTGGCGGCGGTATGGATTATGCGAAGAAGATTGCCGAAGCGCAGGCAAGCGGTAACCTGACCGCTGCTGCCTACTATACCCGTCTGCAAGCCCAGGAAGCGGCTGCACAGACGGAAACCTAAAACTATGATTTGGAGGTAATTGAAAATGGCTGACGTTTTTGCAACCAGTTTTGGCGTACTGAATTACAGCGGTATGCTGTTCAATAAGGGGAATACCCGTACCCCGCTTTCTTCCATCATCGGAAGCAAGGCGAAAACCACGAACCATGTTGAGTTTGTGACCGGGCAGGAATACACCGCTGGTGGTGAGGGTTCCCAGCCCGCTATTTCCGAAACTGCTTCTCTGACTGCCCCGGACGCTTCCGTGGTGACCCGTGAGCAGAAAACCAATGTGACGCAGATTTTCCAGGAGTCTGTGGGCATTTCCTATGCGAAGCAGTCCAACATGGGTACTCTGTCTGGTATCAACATCGAGAACCAGCAGGCCAACCCCATGAATGAACTGGATTTCCAGGTTGCGGCGAAAATCCAGAAGGTGAACCGTGACATTGAGTACACCTTCATCAACGGTGTGTACAACAAGGCTACGAAGGACTCCGAAGTCAATAAGACCCGTGGCCTGGTTCCCGCAATCGTTTCCAACGTGACCGCTATGGCTGGCAAACCCCTGGGACTGTGGGATATTGCCGACATGGTGAAGAAAGTCTACGGCGCAAATGCGCCTACCGATGGCCTGTGCCTGTGGTGTGACGCTATCACTCTGTTTCAGGTCAATGCTGACGCTGTGCAGAATGGCCTGACTGTGGTTCCCGCTTCCCGTGAGGTAAACGGTATCTCCCTGTCCAGTGTGGTTACGCCTATTGGCGTTGTCTACCTGTATTTGGGTGAGTGCCTGCCCACTGGCACGGCGCTTCTCCTGAACCTGGATGTGCTGGCACCTGTGTACCAGCCCGTTCCCGGCAAGGGCAACTTCTTCCTGGAGCCGCTTGCTAAGACTGGCGCTGGTGAGAAGTATCAGCTTTTCGGCCAGATTGGCCTTGACCACGGCCCTGAATGGTATCACGGCAAGTTTACCGGGATTTCCCAGGCGTTTGAGAAGCCTGCGTACAGCCGTTCCGTCTACGTGGCTAACGCTGCGGAGTTCCCTGGCGCTACTGGCGGTGCGTAAGTAAGGAAGGAGGGTGGACAACATGACTGATACTGAAAAACTGACCATGCTGAAAAGCATGACGGGTGAAACGGATAATGACGTGCTGTCCACTTATCTCACCCTGGCAAAGGGCGTGGTTATTTCCAAAGCCTACCCATATGGTACGGGGACAGAGGAAGTCCCTGTCCCGTACCATACCACCCAGGTTGAAATTGCCGCCTATCTGCTGAATAAGCGGGGCGCAGAGGGTGAAACGGCGCACAGTGAAAACGGGGTATCCCGTTCCTATGAGGATGGTGATATTCCTCCCACCCTGCTGCGGCGTATCACTCCGATGGCGGGGGTGATGGTGTGAAGCTGATGAAGCGAAACCTCAAACCCGTAAGTTACTGCCTGTTCAAAAAGAAGGTTCCTCTCAAGGACAAGGACGGCTATGAAACAGGGGAATACGGTGTGGGTTATGATGACCCAGTGACAATTCTGTGCAGTGTATCCCCGGCAACGGGGTATGCGCAGGCGCAGATGTTTGGAAACTTTGAGTCCTACGACAAGGTTCTCATTACGGATGATATGAGTTGCCCCATTGATGAAAACACGGTCTTGTTTATTGACAAGGAGCCGGAGTTTGACAATGAGGGGAAACCGATTTTTGATTACACGGTGCGCCGGGTAGCGAAATCCCTTAACTCTATCTCCTATGCAGTGAGTAAGGTGAAAGTATCGTGAAGAAACGGGTTATTAAAGTATCGCTCAATGAGAAAAGCATTGACCGGGCAATCAAGGAACTTAATGACTACAAGAAGTGGTTGCAGGATAAAACCAAAGAGTTTTTGAAAGCCCTGGCTGATGAAGGTGTGCAGATTGCCAATGCGAAATTTGCCCAGGCCGTCTATGACGGTACGAATGACGTTTCCTGTTCCGTTGAGGAAAGAGGGGAAAATCAGGTGGCGGTGGTAGCTGTTGGCGGCGCAACGCTTTTCATTGAGTTTGGTACAGGCGTAAAATACCCGGACAATCACCCGGAAGCTGGCGAACACGGCATGGTGCGTGGCGGTTATGGTTATCACCTTGGCCGACTGGAAAATGGCTGGCGTTACACAGGTAACCCCGGAAGCAATGGTGAGGTTATCACAGAAGGAAAACACGCCGGAGAGGTTCATACCTACGGTAACCCAGCCAATATGTGTATGTACATGACCGTAAGAGAGTTGCAGGACAAATTTGAGGAAATAGCAAGGAGGGTTTACGTATGACGGATTGTGAAAATGAAGTTTACACCAGGATTGCAACCGTTCTGCGTGAGAAGTTTCCCGGTATCAACCTTGCCGGGGAATATGTAAAAGCCCCGTCCGGCTTTCCTCATGTGAGTATCACGCAAAGCGATAATTCCGTTGTATCCGAAAGAATGACCGGGAGTGCTGAAATGGCACAGGTCATGTTTGAAGTAAACGTGTACTCCAATAAGACAGAGGGGAAGAAAACAGAGTGCAAAGAGATTATGAAGGTCATTGACGAAGTACTTTTCAGGATGAACTTCAAGCGAATTGCCATGACCCCTGTTCCGAACATGGAGGACGCAAGCATTTATCGGATGGTAGCCCGCTTTCGGGTTATGACCGATGGACACTATTTTTACAGGAGGTAAACGAAAATGGCTACAAGCACGTATATGACTTTCCTCATGCACCAGAAAACCCCCGCAGTGGAGGAAACCCCCGCAACGTGGGAAAAGCTGATTGACATTACGGAGTTCCCTGACCTGGGTACTGACCCTGAAATGCTGGAAACCACCACGCTTTCTGACCGTATGCAGACCTTCATTATGGGTATCCAGGGCAACGAAGCCATGACCTTTAACACCAACTACGATAAGACCGGGTTCACCGCTCTCAAGGCACTGCGAAACAAGGTGGAGCAGTATGGTGTGTGGTTCGGCGGCACGGAGAATGATGACGGTACTGTCACCCCCACTGGCACCGAAGGTAAGTTCAACTTTCCCGGCCAGCTTAACGTCCGTGTTACTGGCGGCGGTGTGAATGAGGTTCGTGGCATGGCAATCACGATTGCCCCCACTGGCGTTATCGTTGAGGAATAACCGCCATAACACAATTTCAAGAATTGGAGGAAATGAGCAATGGCAAAGCAGATTATCTTTTCTTACGAAGGTAAGGATTATACGCTGGAATATACCCGGCGTACTATCAAGCAGATGGAGGATGAAGGGTTTGTCGCAAGAGATATTGATGACCGTCCTATGACCCTTCTTCCTGCCCTTTTTGCGGGCGCTTTCAAGGCGCACCACCGTTTTGTGAAGCAGGATGTGATTGATGAAATCTATTCTCACCTGCCGAACAAGGACAAGCTGATTGAAAAGTTGGCAGAAATGTACAACGAACCCATTCAGTCCCTTATGGAAGAGCCGGAGGACGCCGCAAAAAACGTGGAGTGGATGGCAAGCTGGTAACGGACTTGCCGTCTGAAAATTCTGGGGACGGCGGCACAGGCCGTCCGTCCCCTATTTTGCGTTACAGTGACAAATTTGAAGAATTGTGCAGTTATTACATGAGCCTGGGCATGACCTATCACGAATACTGGGATGGGGACGCTACGATGGTGAAGTATTTCAGAGAAGCGGATGAATTAAAACGGGAACGCCGCAATTCTGAACTATGGCTGCAAGCCGCCTACTTCTATGAAGCACTGCTTGACGCTTCCCCTGTCTTTAATCCTTTGAGCAAGAAAAACAAGCCTTTCCCGTTCCGTTCTGAACCGATACCGATTACTACCTCTGGCAGTAAGCAGCAGGAGGAACGAAATAAGAAGAAACGGCTTGAGAAGGGCAAAGAAGCCATGCGGGCTATGATGGCGGCAATCAATTCCCGTTTCAAAGAAAAGAAGAAAGGAGGGGAAGTTGAGCAATGAGCGTGGAAATGGAAGGGTTAGAGTTTCAAATTGAAACTAAGGCCGAAGAAGGAGCCAAAGGTATAGACGCATTGACCGCAAGTCTTGGCAAGCTGAAAGCGGCCACGAAGGGCGGTCTGGGATTAGGTTCTTCCGCAAAGCAGTTGGAAAAACTGG
>ENA-UOJO01001340-UOJO01001340.1-human-gut-metagenome-genome-assembly--contig:-P57-NODE-1340-length-32061-cov-8.643754_pt1 | contig 32061 bp, 20 predicted proteins | sample MGYA00242351_ERZ723898 | MGnify/ENA metagenome assembly ERZ723898 | reverse complement strand
AGGCGGCTTAAAAAATAGAGGGGGTACCAAAATACTTTATTTTGATACACCCTCTTTTCGCTTTTTTTAATAGTTTATAGTTGAGAGTGTATAGGTAAGAAGGTCAGACCCGTCAGACTCGTCCGACAAGTCCGACCCGTCCGACAGGTACTGTAAAATGGAATATCACTCCTCACTTCTAACTCCTCACTCCTCATTCCTAACTCCTCACTCCTAACTAACTGCTAACATTATTTATTAATGTGTCACTGGCTGACGACATCGTTGAGGCGGTCGCGGGTGTCGGGGCGGAAAGCACGGGCGGCACGGATGGAGTCGCGGCGGTGGCGGCGCAGGGAGTCACGGCGCGCCCGGGCGGCGGTGCGCACCTCCAGGATGCTGTCGCTGCGGCGCTGCGCCGAGTCGATGCGCGCCTGGCGGATGGAGTCGCGGCGTGCGGCGTCGTCGGCAGCCGGGCCCTCGCCGCCGCCGAGCAGAAAGTGAAGCAGCACGGGCACGACGATGCAGAGCAGCAGCACCGTCATGCCCGTGGTTTCGGCCGATGTGAAGCGACGGCTCATTTTCCTGCCATCGCGGCGCGCACGGCGGCGCGCAGCTCGTCGTCCTGCTTGTCGCGGCTGATGATGGTGCCGTCGGGTCCGTAGAGAATGATGCAGGGTATGCCCATGATGCCGTAGAGGTCGGTGGGCACGTTGCCGCCGTTAAGCCAGCATTCCCAGGGGAGGTCGTGCTTCTTGATGGCGGCGAGGGTGGCGTCCGGCTCGTCCCACACGGCTACGCCGAGCACCTTGAGGCCCTTGTCCTTGAACTCATTATAAAGCTCCTTGATGACGGCCGTCTGCCGGATGCAGGGACCGCACCAGCTGGCCCAGTAGTCCACGAGCACATAGTCGCCCCGGCCCACGACGTCGCTCAGGCGGTGCTTCGTGCCCTGGTATTCTATCTCGAAGTCGGAGAAGGGCTTGCCCTCGGCCGTGGCTTCCTGGCGTGAGAACGAGTCGGCGTAGCGGCGCACGCGCTCGTACTTGCCCAGCTCGGGGTACTTCTCAAGCGCGGCGGCGAACTCCCCGCGGTTCAGTCCGCCGGCCTGCTGGAGGAAGAGGTAGTAGCCTATGGGGTTGTCGATGTTGTCGGCCATCTCGCGCTGCATCAGGGCCTCGTAGGCTTCGTAGATTTTCTGCTGCGTGGCCTCGTCGGGGGCGGTGCGGAAGCGCATTGCGAGCGCGTTAGCCGAGTCGCCTATCTGGTTGAGGCGGTCGTTGAGCATGGAGCCGGATGCGTTGCGGTCCTTGCCGATGGCGGTGCCGCCCTCCTCCAGGATGAAGGTGGCGTAGCGCTCGCCATCGAGGAGCAGGCGGGCAAGGACGGGCTCGTCGATGGTGCCGCGGAACTCGGCCACGCCGTCGGCCACGAGGACGGAGTCGATGCCGGCCCCCGTGTCGTAGTTGACGAGATAGACCATCGCGCCTTCGGCGTCGTCGGCCATGGGAGCTGTCACGTGGTAGGGGGCTGCGTATGCGGCGGTTGCGGCCATAGCTGCCGCGAGAGAAAGAATTTTCTTCATGATAGTGCGTTTTGTAAACTGTTTAGCTGCAAAAATAAGCATAAAATTTGAATATATCGCAGAATTTTACGAACTTTACCCATTCCAAAACGTCACTCCCATGCCAGCACCCACCCCGCTTGAACAGTTACTTGCCGTCGCCACGCAGGCGCGCACCGTATCCATCGGTCTCCCCGCCAGCGAGAGCGCCTACGAGCGCCGCTTCGCCGTGACGCCCGAGGGGGCCGGCGCCCTGGTGGCGCGCGGCTTCCGTCTGCGCATGCAGGCCGGTGCCGGCGAGTGCATCCACTATCCCGACCACGCCTATGCGCGGCAGGGCGTCGAGGTGACCGACCGTGCCGGGGCCATGGCCTGCGACATCGTGCTGCACCTGCCGGCCGTAACGCCGGCCGACGCGCGCCTGCTGCGCCGCGGAGCCATGGTGCTGACGCTGCTGCATCCTGCGCGTCAGGACGCACAGGCCCTGCGCATGCTGCTGGGCAAGCACGTGATAGCGCTTGCTCTGGACCTGGTGACAAACGAGCAGGGACGCCGCCCCTTCGCCGACGTGCTGCACGAGATTGACGGCCGCGCGGCCATAGCCATGGCCTCGTCGCTGCTGGCCGACTCGGTGCACGGCAAGGGCATACTCCTGGGCGGCGTGCCGGGAGTGGTGCCGTGCGAGGTGATGATAGTGGGCAGCGACATCGCTGCCCGTGCCGCGGCCCGTTCGGCCGTGGGGCTGGGCGCTGTGGTGCGCATGTTCGACGACGACGTGTACAGCCTGCGCGATGCCATGCACGAGCTCGGCCCCGCCGTCGTGGCCTCCACGCTCCACACGCGCGTGCTGGCCTCGGCGCTGCGCACGGCCGACATCGTGGTGGTGACCTCCACGCAGCGGCCTTTCGTGCTGGACGAGGGTCAGGTGCGCGACATGAAACGCGGAGTGATATGTTTCGACATCAGCCGCGGCGAGACGCCGGCCTTCCCCGGGCTGCCGCAGATCGACCTCGCCATGGCGAGCCCCTCCGACACCGACCCCTCCAACCCCCTGCGTCTCTGCTATATCAATGCCGGCAACGCCGTGGCGCGCTCGGCGGCAATGGCCCTGAGCGACACGCTGCTGACCCTGCTCGCCGACATCATCACCTGCGACGGCGCCAGCAATGCCCTGAAGCTGAAGCCGGGTCTGCGCGACGCGGCCTACACCTTCCTGGGCAAGCCCGTCAACGAGCGCATAGCCCGCATCGTGGGCGTGCGCGCCGTCGATATAAACATCTTTCTGCAATTTTCATGAGTGCTCCGTCTTACGCAAGAAAATATTATGTTGTATGGGAAGGCCGCGCCCCCGGCGTCTACGACAGCTGGGAGGAGGCCGAGGCCCAGGTGAAGGGCTTCCCGGGCGCGCGCTATAAAGCCTTCTCCGACGCCGACACGGCCGTGGAGATGTTCCGCCGCGGTCCGGGCTCCGACCTCGACCTGATACGCGCCATAGCCTCGCACAGCCGCGAGAGCGTCAACTACGAGGCTTTTCCGGAAATCAGACTCGACGCGCTGGCCGTGGACGGCGCCTGCTCGCGCAACCCCGGCCCGATGGAGTATCGCGGCGTGTGGGTCGCCACGGGCGAGGAACTGTTCCGCGTGGGGCCTCTCGAGGGCGGCACCAACAACATAGGCGAGTATCTCGCCATCATCCACGCGGCGGCTCTGCTGGCGCAGCAGGGCATGCCCGCGGTGCCCATCTACTCCGACTCGCGCACGGCGCAGGCCTGGATACGCGCGGGGCGCGCCCGCACTACGGTGCGCCGCACGGCCGCCAACGGACGGCTTATGGACATTCTGGAGCGCGCCGACGCGTGGCTCGCCTCGCACCGCATCACGAATCCCATCCTGAAATGGGACACGGATAAGTGGGGCGAGATTCCCGCCGACTTCGGCCGCAAATAGTGCCGGCTCAGCCATGTACGAACAGCTGCACTGCATAGCGCTGCGCACCGTGCGCCACTCCGACCGCCAGTCGATACTCACGGCGTGGAGCCGCGAGCGCGGCCGCGTGGCGATAGCCATGCCGGCCGACAACGGGCGCGAGGCCCGGCGCCGCCGCGCGCTGACGATGCCGCTGTCGCTGTTCGAGGGCATGGACGCGTCGCGCCCGGGACGTGAGATAGTGCAGCTGCGCGAGCTGCGTCCCACGGCCGTGGCGGCATCGCTGCATCAGCATCCCGTCAAGGGCACCGTGGCGATGTTCCTGGCCGAGGTGCTGGACAATGTGCTGCGTATGGCGCAGCCCGACACGCGCCTGTGGGATTTTCTGGAGGGGTCGGTGCGCGCGCTGGACACGTTGCAGGCGCCCGGCGCCGTCGCCAATTTCCACCTGTGGTTTCTGCGCGCGCTTGCCACGCTTACGGGCGTGGCGCCCGATTTCGGCTCGTGGCGCCAAGGCTCGGTGTTCGACATGCGCGAGGGGCTTTTCCGCATCACGCCTCCGCTGCACGGGCGCTACCTGCAGGCCGACGAGGCCCTGGCGGTGCGCCTGTTAGGCCGGCTGACGCCGACCAACATTGCCCGCGTGCATATCCCCCGCGAGGCGCGTGCGCGGATGCTCGACGGCATCCTGGAGTACTATGCGCTGCACGGCGCCCTGTCCTCAGCGTCCATGCGTAGCCTCGATGTCCTCCGAAGCCTGTTTGTTTAGTTTATAGTTGATAGGGGATAGGTAAGAGGGGAGATTACTTTGGAGGGCGAGATACACAAGGACAAAAGGTCAAAAGCGACATAAGAATTATCATTGATTGATATTCAATAAATTAAAAACTTTTGTCCCTTATGACCTTATGTCTCTCTGTATCTCGCCATGCTGTACGTATCTCTCCATACTGTAAGTTTTAGGCTTGGGGCGCCGGCGCGGGAGTCTCTTGGGTCAGGTCTACGTCGATGCTGCCGCTGGAGTAGAGGCCGAGGCCGAAGTCGGCCATGGAGGCGACGACGTGCTCGATGACGGCGCTCTTGATTGACTCGAATGCTACCCAGGCGGCCGTGTCGGCGAAGCAGTAGATCTGAAGCACGTAGCCGTCGGTGGTGGGGTCGAGCTGGCGCACCATTATCATCTGGCTCTTGCTGATGTGGGCGGCGCCTTCGGAGAGATAGGACGTCAGGTAGGCGCGGAACAGGCCGATGTTGGTCTCGGTGGTGCCGTTCACCACGTAGTTGCCCGGCTCGCATATCCAGCCGTCGGCGGTGGCGGCCGCCCGGTCGGCGAAGGCCTTGATGGCAGGATACTTTGCCGAGAGGCGCGCGAGCACGTCGGCCGTAAGCGGCGCCACGGTGGAGCTGTCGACCGTGAAGCTCACCATTATGCGGCGTGCGCCGGTGTCCTGCATGGCGCGGTAGTTCTGGAATCCCTTGCTGACGAGCGTGTAGGGAGGCACCATCACCATCGTGTTGTCGAAGTTCTGTATCTTCACGGTGGAGAGGCTGACGTCGCGCACGATGCCGTTGGCCGGCGTACCGGGCACGAGAATCCAGTCGCCCACGTGCACCATGTCGTTCTCGCTCATCTGCAATCCGGCCACGAAGCCCAGTATGCTGTCCTTGAATATCAGCATCAGGGCGGCGGCGAAGGCGCCCAGACCGGCGAGCAGCGTGGCGGGCGACTTGTCGAGCAGAATCGACACGGCAATGATGGCCGTGACTATCCACACTATGCCGAGAATCACGTTTAGGATGCCGCGGATGGGCAGGTGGCGGCGGTTGTGGCGGCTGTTGATCTGGTCGAAGACGAACGAGAGCACGGCGCCGAGGCCGTAGGCCGTGGCGACTACGGCATAGACGGCGGCGAGCCTGTCGACAATCATTATCAGCGTGCCTTCCTTCACGACGGCGAAGGGCACCAGGCCGAGGAAGACCAGCGGCGGGATGAAGTGGGAACACTTCTGGATGACGTGATGCTTCAGGAGTCCGCGGCCCACGGCGCCGTCGCGCACACGCACTATCTTGCGTACCACCCACACTATGCACACTCGCACGAGCCAGCCCACCGCCAGCGCCACTCCCATGATGACGGCCAGGTATATGGCTTCCTCGATGTCGGGCGCATGCTCCAGCCCGAGGAAGTCGAGGAGGCGGTCGATTTCGCGCAGAAGCCACTCGGCGGCCTTGTGCGTGGGGATTATGGAATTGGCAAGCATATCAGGAATGAATGGTACGATACTGCAATTCTAACTCTCCGGCATGGCAAAAAGTTTGCGCCGGGCTATCAAAAGTACGGGCTAATTTGTTAATTTTGCAATATGAAAGAATTTGTAATCAGTCAGGAAAGTTCCGAACGTGCCGTGCTGGTGGGCCTCATCACCCCCGCGCAGCCGGAAGCCCGTGTGCTTGAATATCTTGATGAACTGGCTTTTTTGGCCGATACCGCCGGCGCAACGGAGGTGGCGCGGTTCACGCAGAAACTCGACTATCCCAACCCGCGCACATTCGTGGGCAAGGGCAAGCTCGACGAAATAAAAGCCTACGTTGAGGCCAACGACGTGGGCCTCATCATATTCGACGACGACCTGAGTACCAAGCAGGTGAGCAATATCGAGAAGGAACTGCAGATAAAAGTCCTGGACCGTTCGAGCCTCATTCTCGACATCTTCGCGCGCCGCGCGCAGACGGCCACGGCCCGCACGCAGGTGGAGCTGGCGCAGTACCAGTACCTGCTGCCGCGCCTCACGCGCCTATGGACCCACCTGGAGCGACAGCGCGGCGGTATAGGCATGCGCGGCCCCGGCGAGACGCAGATAGAGACCGACCGCCGTATCATCCTCGACAAGATAAGCCGCCTGAAGGAGGAGCTCGCGGCCATCGACCGCCAGAAGAGCATACAGCGCAAGAACCGCGGCAAGCTTACGCGTGTGGCCCTTGTGGGCTATACCAACGTGGGCAAGAGCACGCTGATGAACGTGCTGAGCAAGAGCGACGTATTCGCCGAGAACAAGCTTTTCGCCACGCTCGACACCACCGTGCGCAAGGTCACGATAGAGAATCTTCCCTTCCTGCTGACCGACACCGTGGGCTTCATCCGCAAGCTGCCCTCGCACCTGGTGGAGTCGTTCAAGAGCACCCTCGACGAAGTGCGCGACGCCGACGTGCTGGTGCACGTGGTGGACATCTCGCATCCCAGTTTCGAGGACCAGATAGAGGTCGTGAACCGCACCCTCCGCGAGATATGCGGCGCCGAGGACAAGCCTGTGATTATGGTATTCAACAAGGTGGACGCCTTCTCCCATGTTCCCAAGGACGAAGACGACCTCACGCCCGCCACGCGCGAGAATATCCCTCTGGAGGAGCTTGAGGCGTCGTGGATGGCGCGCCTCGGCGACAACTGCGTGTTCGTGTCGGCCCGCAACGGCATAAACATCGACGAGCTCAAGCGCAAGATCTACGACCGCGCCCGCGAGGTACATCTCAGCCGCTTCCCCTACAACGATTTCCTCTATCAGAAATACGACGAGGAGAGCGAATAACACCCCCTCTCCGGTCTATCTCCCTCTCAACTGTCAAATACGTGGTGACAGCGATGCGGCCAACATCGCTCCTATGATTGTATGCATATTTTACAAATTGCGCATAGAACACCATCTTATGAGTGTTTAATGATTATTAACACTTATGTGCTTTATTACCGCACATATCTGATATTACTTTTGCTACATGAAAAACGAAAAGATAAAACTTGCTTTAAAAAATGGTGACATAGTGGAGGCTCAGACGCCTTTGATTATATCCGCCAGCCGAGCTACTGATATTCCGGCATTCTATAGTCAGTGGTTTTTCAATCGGCTCAATGATGGTTATATAAAATGGCGCAATCCCTACAATGGAATTGATTCTTACATATCTTTTGCCAAAACAAAGTTCATCGTTTTCTGGTCTAAGAACCCCAGACCGCTTTTACCCTTGCTTCCGGTACTAAAAAGGCGCGGTATTGGATGCTATATTCAATACACCTTAAATGATTATACAGATGATTGTTTAGAACCGGGTATTCCACCCATAGCTGAAAGACTTGAAACATTCAAGCTACTTGTTGATGAATTAGGTCCGGGAGCTGTGGTGTGGCGTTTCGATCCTCTGATTTTGACTGAAACCATTTCTTCTGATTCTCTTTTGAATAAAATTCAGAACATTGCAAAACAACTCTGTGGGTACACCGAGAAACTCGTTTTCAGCTTCGCCGATATCTCAACTTACAGAAAAGTTGGACGCAACCTTTTAGAAGCCGGAGTGCATTATCGTGAATGGACTGAAGAAAAAATGATTGATTTCGCCCGGAAACTTTCTGATCTGAACCTCGGTTTGGATCTCGCAACATGCGCAGAACGCGTTGATTTATCGCAATTTAAAATAAGCCATAATCGCTGCATAGATCCTGATTTAATTTGTCGCCTGAATCCGGAATTGTTGCCGGCCGTCTCCGTTCTAAAAACTGACAAAGGTCAACGAAATCTATGCGGCTGTATAAAATCCAAAGATATCGGGACATATAACACCTGCCCTCACGGCTGCGTCTACTGCTATGCTAATGTCAGCCCCAGTTCGGCCCGACAAAACTTCATGAAACATCAACAGAACCCAAATAAGGACTCAATTCTATGAACAACATGCCCATCAGCGCATACTTCTAACCGTAGAATTCCGAAGCCCGCTTTGGTGTTCTGGAAGAGATGCTCGATGTCCTTACCGGGTTTGAACGACAGAAAAACGAGCAATAGGGATATGGGCGCAGGCCGCCCCATCAACCCCTCCCTCTTACCTATAAACTCTAAACTATCAACTAATACGCGGTGACGGCGAGGCGGCGCGAGGCGGTGCTGTGCGTCTCTCCGTCGACGCTGATGGTGGCGCGGTAGACGTAGATGCCGCGCGGCACGCGTCGGCCGGTGCCGTCGCAGAGGTTCCACTGGATGGGGGTTGTGGTGAACATGTCGCTGCGTCCGCGTTCGGTACGCGTCCACACGGGATTGCCCAGCATGTTGTAGACGGAGACTGTTACGGTGACGGTGGCGTCCGGAGCGTCGTGCGTGATGTAGAAGCCGGCGGTGGTGCGTGCCGGGTTGGCGTCGCAGTACAGGTCAAAAATCTGCGGGGCGATATCGGCCTTGGCGAAGAACTCGATGCTCTGTTCGGCGGGGTTGCCCGAGGTGTCCCATACGCGCAGGCGCAGGGTGTGCAGGCCTTCCGCCACGTCGGGCATGGGATAGTTGATGGTGCCTCCGGGGGTGCCGTCGGCGTGCGGACGGTAGTACAGGGCCACGTCGCTGTAGGTGACGGTGCTGTCCATCATCAGCGTGATCTGGCGTCCGATGCCGGCCGAAGAGATGTTGATGCCGACATCGTCGCTTACGGATGCGAGCACCATCGGAGTGTGTGTGCTGACGGCATCGCCGCTGCTGAAGCCCGAGTGGTTGAGCTGGAAGCGGTCGATGGAGGGCGGGGTGGTGTCGGGCTGTCCGTTCTCGTCGACGCCGTAGGCGTAGAGATCGCGGCTGACGCCTATGGCCTCGCGTGTGCCGGCTCCGTCCTCGCAGGCGTACATGTTGAGGGTGGCGGGGCGGAAGTTGTCGGCAATGTTGGCCGGCATGGCAAGGGTGGCGGTGAAGCGGCCCGCGCTGACTGGCGCGCTGACCGAAAGCAACTTGGCGCCCTGGGTGTCGAAGGTGTATATGTCGCCCTCGTTGTTGCCGGCGGTGGTGAGTGAGCGCTCGGCGTCGTAGAGCTCGAGGGTGGCTGTGCCGCTGAAGTCGGCCAGCAGATTGCCCGACGGGTCCTCGACGTGGCCGCTTACACGTGCGCGCTGCAGGGCGGCGAGTGTGGGCTGGTCGTCGGGATTGAACGGCTTGCCGTCGATGCTGTCTACGCGCACGAGATTGCTCGGCGTGACGAGTTTCAGGGCGGGGTCGCCGCAGAAGACGTAGCGCAGGCGGTTCTTGTCGTCGGCTATCGGGGCTGTCTGGCCCCGGCGGATGTCGTTCTTGGCGTGTCGGTAGACATCGCCGGCGCGCATGAAGTTTCCGGAGGCGCCGCGTGCCGCTATGGCGCGCCCCATGGCGTTGGTGAAGTAGCCGTTGTCGGTGATGTAGACGGGGCGTGTGGCGCTGATGATGCCTATGCATCCGCCGTTGCGCTCGGACCACATCATTTCGCCGCCGCTGGTCTCGGCTGCGTCCCAGCGCAGAAAGTTGCACGTGGCGGCGTAGATGAACGGCAGATTGCGCAGGTAGAGGTTGTTGATGTCGGAGAAGGTGAGCATGCCCTCGCCGGTCCAGGAGTGGTTGGTGGCGTGGCCTATGTAGTTCCACCACACGGCGCCCTCGTCGAGGCGGCGGTACATCTCGTCGCGCGCGCTCTGGTAGACGCCGTTGACAAGCGGATATGCGTCGGTGAATATCTTGCTCACGATGTGCTGCTGGCCCGGGGTCTCCATCAGGTAGTGGCAGAGGCTGTCGGCCTGCTTGATGTGTATTTCGTTGTCGCCGTCGTCGGCCAGCACTACCACTGTGTTTTTCCAGGGAGTGCGGCTTGATTTGTCGACGTACTGCTTCAGCTTGTCGACGACGGTGGCCGCGTCGCGTGCGGAGGATACGGGCATACGACCTACGGCGACGGAGATGCGGTCGAGACCCGTTTCGATGCCGCTGCCGTCCTCAAGCATGCCTATGAAGTCGTCGGTGCAGTAGCCGAAGGAGTCGTGCAGGCTCTCGGAGTCGTTGCGGTTGACCCACGCCGGCATCAGCGGCCCGGTGTAGGATTTCAGGTCGGCCGTGAGGCGGCGGTTGTCGTAGGTGGCGCGTCCCATCAGCAGCACGTAGCCGAGGCGGTGGGCCGCGGCGGGGTTCTGCGCGTCGCGGTCGTAGAGCATCTTGAGATACTTGCGCAGGGCCGAGACATCAGCCGCGCCGCTGCCGAACTCGTTGTAGACGTCGTCGACGTTCACCACGGCCACGCGCAGGGAGTCGGACTCGCTGCGGTGGATGTCGGCTATGCGCTCCGATGCGTCGCGCGTCGCCGCGGTGGTGAATATCACCATGTCGTAGCCGCTGTGGGCGTGCAGGTCGGAGTTTGCCACGGAGCCGACATAGGTCGGGGCCGGCAGCGTGGCTTCGGAACGGAATGCCACGTAGTGGCGTGTGCCGGTGTAGTCGTTGGTCCAGACCGCGGAGTTGCCCTCGGCGGCGCTGCTCATGGACCGGATGTCGAGAGGGTCGGTGACGTCCCAGATGCTGACGCCCTCGGTTGCGCCGCCTTCAAGGCTGAGGCGCGACGAGGCGGAACGGAACGCAAGTACGCCGGCGGCCGGCATAGCCAGGCGGCGGGTGTAGTTGACCGTCAGATAGTTGAGCCAGGCGTTGTAGACGGCTGACGACGGCGACGCGTGGGCCACGTCCACACTGAGGCGCTCGGCCGCGTCGTCGAGTGTGAAAGTGTGTCGGGCCACTGTCATCATGGCGTGCTGGTAGCTGGACGTCGACATTGTGGGTACTGAGCTGGAGCTGTTGCGCGGAAGGTCCTGCCCGTTGACGGCGAGGTCGACATACGACTGGGCCGATGGGGTCACGGCCACGAAGCTGCACGCGAGCCACAGAGGCTCTCCCTGGACGCGCTGCGGAGCATCGAAGTTGAATGTGCGCCGCGGCGTCATGCGGAAATCCTCGCCCACGAGCATGGGGCCGGCCTCGCCCGGTGACAGGCGGTCTACCTCATGGTGCAGCACTTCCGTGAAAGTGGTGACGGGCGAGGACGCGCCCGGGGTGCCGCCCTGTTCTATGGCGCGCGAGGCGGCGCCGTTGTCGGTCAGGAAGTAGTAGCCGGCGGTGGTGTAGGGGCTGGAGGTGACGGTGTAGCCGCCGTTGGCGTAGGTGAGCTCGTCGGGGCCTATGGCATAGAATGTTATGCCTCGGGCCGAGGTCTCGGTCTGCACCAGGGGCAGGTCGTCGATGTAGTTGGCGGCCGTGAGTGCGTCGGGAATGCGTCGGCCGCCGTAGCCGTAGACACGCACGCTCTCCGGCGAAGTGAAGCCCCAGCCGCGCAGCTGCGCCGGAGTGATGCGGTAGAGTCCGGTGGACGGGACGGATATTTTCACCCAGCGCCCCCCGGCGAGCACGGAGTGCGGTGCGTAGGTGTCGGCGGGCAGCGCCGTCAGGGTGATGACGGAGCAGAGCAGGCTTATGAGGAGAGTATATATTCGGGTCATTGCGTGTACGGAACAAGTTAAAATATATAACGCGCGCGATGTGTGGTTTATTGTGTCGCAGGCCTGACGATGTTGCCGTCGAGGCGCAGGGTGCCGTCGTCGAGCATGGCGCGCAGGGCGTCGGCGGCTCGGTCGGGACGGGAGGGGTACAGCTCCGGCAGGTCGCTGACGGCGAGGCCTCCGGGTGCGGCGGCGCGTCCGGCTATGGCGCGGCGCAGGTCGGTGTCGGCGCAGGTCGGCGCCGCGGCCCGTTCGCGGCAGAGGTCGCATTTGCCGCAGGGTTCGCCGGGCTGCTGGCCGAAGTATTCCAGCATGATGCCGGTGCGGCAGCCTTGCGTGGCCGAGGCGAAGCGGAGCATCTGCTCGGTGCGGTGCTCGGCGCGCTCGCGGCGCAGGTCGTAGACCTCGGGCGAGAGCTGCACGTGGCGCGTCTCGATGCGTGCGTAGGGGAAGTAGACGTAGGGCGTGAGACGCCGCGGAACGTAGTGCAGCACGTGCATGCGGCTCAGGGCGAGCATGGTGTCGTAGAAGGTGGTCTGCGACACGCCGGCCGCGGCGGCCAGGCGCCCCTCGTCGATGCCCACATAGTCGGCGAAGATGCCGGGGCAGTTGCGCAGAAGCACCATCAGCACGGCTTCCTGCACCGGCTCGAGCCGCAGGTCGTAGAACTCGTCGCGGCGCATCGTGGCAATCACGCGTGCCTGCATGGCCTGCTCGTCGCTGTACTCGATGTAGCCGGCGCGGCTCAGCAGGGCGAGGGCGTTGTGGGTCTGGCGCACGGGCAGCCGGCGGCGGTTGCAGAAGTTTTGGAGATCAAGGTCGTAGACGCCCTCGAAGCCACCGCCTACGCTGATGTCGAGGCTGACGCACAGCTCCTCGTAGATTCGCGCCACGAACTCCTTCGGCGGAAACTGCTCGCTGATGCGCCGGCGCAGCACGCCGTTGTCGGCGGGGGCATACAGCAGCACGGCGTAGGCCGGTGCGCCGTCGCGCCCGGCGCGTCCGGCCTCCTGGTAGTATTCCTCGAGGGTGGACGGCAGGTCGAAGTGCACCACCAGGCGCACGTCGGGCTTGTCGATGCCCATTCCGAAGGCGTTGGTCGCCACCATCACGCGCACGGCGCCCGTGCGCCATGCGTCCTGGTTGGCCGTCTTCGTCATGGGGTCGAGTCCGGCGTGGTAGGGCGCTGCGTCGATGCCCTCGCGCCGCAGCGTGGCGGCGAGCTCGACCGAGCGCTGCCGCGAGCGCACGTAGACGATGGCGCAGCCCGACGTGTGGCTCAGCACGTGCAGCAGCATCTGCTCCTTGTGGGGCGTGCGGCGCACTATGAAGCTGAGGTTGGGGCGCGCGAAGCTGAGGGCGTGCAGGCGCGGAGAGCGCATGCCCAGCTTGTCGGCGATGTCGGCCACCACGTCGGGCGTGGCCGAGGCCGTGAGCGCGAGCATGGGCGCGTCCGGGAAGAGGGGACGCAGCTCGGCGATGTGCAGGTAGGAGGGACGGAAGTCGTAGCCCCACTGCGAGATGCAGTGCGCCTCGTCCACGACGATAAGGCTTACGTCCCACGAGCGCAGCTCCTGGAGGAAAGGCTTGCGGCGCAGCTTCTCGGGCGCCACGTACACTATGCGCGCGCGGCCCAGGCGGGCGCTGTCGGCGGCGTAGCGCGCCTCGCGGCGGGTAAGGCCGGAGTGGAGGCATGCGGCGCGTATGCCGCGGGCCGCGAGATTGTCGGCCTGGTCCTTCATCAGCGACACCAGCGGCGTCACCACGAGGGTGACGCCGGGCAGCATCATGGCCGGCACCTGGAAGGTGATGCTCTTGCCGCCGCCGGTGGGCAGCAGCCCCGTGACGTCGTGGCCGGCGAGGATGTCGGTCACGATTTCGCGCTGGCACGGACGGAAGTTGTCGTAGCCCCAGTAGCGTCGGAGTATGTCCTCCGGGGTGTCCATCGGGGTGTTACACCTGTGTGTTGATCTGCTTGACGAGCAGCTGGAGCGACGAGGTGGCGTTGCGGTGCTTGTTCTCTTCGATGGTGTAGCAGATGTTGAATGGCGCGCCGGAGCTGATATGCTTGAAGTACGGCGCCATGTTGAAGGCTATGCCGTTGATTACCTTGCCGCTTGTGTCGTCCACAAGCTCAAGCTTTATGTGCTCCAGATTCTTGCCCACGAGCTTGCTGGTGCCGAAGTCCTTCACGCGCATGGTGCAGAATGTGGGCTTCTGGTTGCCGGGGCCGAAGGGATTGAACAGGCGCAGCGTCGACACGAATTCCGGTGTTATCTGCGAGAAGTTGATTATGGCGTCGATGTTGACCTGCGGGGTGAGCTGTTCCGGCAGGATGTTGGCCGCCACGTACTGCTCGAAACGGCGGGCGAACTCGTCGATGTTCTCCACCTTCATCGACAGACCCACGGCGTAGGCGTGGCCGCCGAAGTTCTCCAGCAGGTCGCGCACGGAGTCGACGGCCTTGTAGACGTCGAAGCCCTGCACGGAGCGCGACGAGCCGGTGGCGAGTCCGTTGGCGAGGGTCAGCACCACGGCGGGCTTGTAGTACAGCTCGGTCAGGCGGGAGGCCACGATGCCTATGATGCCCTTGTGCCAGCTCTTGTTGTAGATGACGATGGAGCGCTTGGGCGAGTACATCTCGCCGCGCGACTCGAGGATGGAGTTGGCCTCCTCGGTGATTTGCTTGTCCAGCTCCTTGCGGTCCTTGTTATACTGGTCGATGGCGAGAGCCAGCTCGGCGGCGTCCTTGGCGTTGCGGGCGGTGAGGAGCTCCACGGCCTCGCGGCCGCTCTGCATCCGGCCCGAGGCGTTGATGCGCGGCCCTATCTTGAAGATGACGTCGCTGATGGTGATTTCCTTGCCGCCGAGGCCGCAGGTGCGGATGATGGCGCGCAGGCCCATGTTGGGGTTGCTGTTGAGGCGCTTGAGGCCGGCGTAGGCCATGACGCGGTTCTCGTCGACCATGGGCACGATGTCGGCGGCGATGCTGACGGCCACCAGGTCGAGCATGGCCTCGAGTTCGGCGGTGCCTATGCCGTTGCTGATGCTGAAGGCCTGCATGAACTTGTAGCCTACGCCGCATCCGCTGAGGTGGGGGCAGGGGTAGGTGGAGCCTTCCAGCTTGGGGTTGAGGATGGCGGCTGCCGGCGGCAGCTCCTCGTCTGGCACGTGGTGGTCGCAGATGATGAAGTCGATGCCCAGCTCCTTGGCGTAGGCTATCTCCTCGTTGGCCTTGATGCCGCAGTCGAGGATGATGATAAGCTTCACGCCCTGCTCGGCGGCCAGGTCGATGGTGGGCTTGGAGATGCCGTAGCCCTCGTCGTAGCGCGTGGGGATGTAGTAGTCTATCTCGGAGTAGTAGTTTTGCAGGTAGCGGTACACGAGTGCCACGGCCGTCGTGCCGTCCACGTCGTAGTCTCCGTAGACCATTATTCGTTCTTTGGCCCCCATCGCTCTGTTGAGCCTGTCTACAGCCTTGTCCATGTCGGGCATGAGGAAGGGGTCGTGGAGGTCGCGCAGCGAAGGATGGAAAAATTTCTCAGCTTCGGCAACCGAACGAATGCCTCGCTGCACCAGCAGTTCGCTTACCGGCGAGACGGCGGCAAACCTTCGTGCGAGCTCTGCCTCGAGCTTCTGTTCTTCTGTAGTCAGGGGCAAGTAATTCCATTTACTTGTCATTTATGTAGTGCTTATATTTGCAACCTGATAGTACGGCCGAAGCGCACTGCGCGCACCCTCCGCATTCTGATGCAAAAATACGATTTTTTCATGATAACAGCCGGTGCATTAATGAATATTAACGAAATGTGGGTTGATAGTTGATAGGGGATAGGTAAGAGGGTTGCGTATCCTCTAAACTCAGTTTTTTGTATATTTCGCGGTTATAATCGCAAAAATTTGTACCTTTGTATTCCCTTAATCGTGATTTTTTGTATGGCAGTGAAAGTTGATACCCGGAAAGAGATTATCTTCGGCTCATCCGATCCGAACATTTCCCGTGTGCTTGGCAAAAGGGAAAAGGACGGTGAGTTGCGAAAGGTTGCCCCGCGCATATACACAACAAATCTCGTTGACAGTCTGGAAAATATCGTACGCCGCAATCTTATGGATATTCTGGTATACAGGTATCCGGACGCTATAATAAGCCATCGCAGCGCCAAAGAGATGCGGCCGACCGCGACGGGTGATTTCTTCCTGACAAATTCAACGACAAGGAGAGTTACCGACTTGCCGGGAATAATTCTCAACTTTGTAAAAGGGCCGAAAGCGTCGTCTCACGATATACCGTTCATGGGTATGCACATATCAGGTGAACATAGGTATATGCTTGAGAATATGCAGGTATCAAGAAAGTCCGGTGATGAATCACGCGTTCTTCCCATCAGTGTGATTGAAAACAAACTCGAACAGATACTGCTGACCGGCGGAGAAGACCGGCTAAACGAATATCGTGACGAATTGAGAACCGTTGCCGAAGAACTTGGGATGCAGAGCGAATTTGCAAAGATAAACAATATCATTTCTGCGCTGCTCTCAACTCATGATGCTAAAGTGTTGTCGACGGACTCTGCAAAAGCACGTGCCGCCGGCAATCCGTTTGACAGGACAAGGGTTGAACTTTTTGAGGTGCTTTTCGATGCGGTGAAGGACCGGTATTTCGTCATCCGCAACAACCGCAATACGGATGAGGAATCGTTCCGCCTTTTTTCATTCTTTGAGAGCTATTTCTCAAATTATATAGAAGGCACCGAGTTTGAGGTAGATGAAGCTAAAGCGATTGTTGACTCCGGTATTCCAATGCCACGGCGCGATGAAGACTCACACGACATTCTCGGAACATTCAGGGTGCTGTCAAACCGCGCTGAAATGATGAAGACGCCGACATCTCCAAAAGAATTGTTTTCGATTCTTAGCCACAGACACAGCATCCTGCTTGAAGGACGGCCGCACATGAATCCCGGAATTTTCAAAACAAAAAACAATCGTGCCGGAATGACGGAGTTTGTGGACTATCAGCTTGTGAAAGGCACGCTCTCGCAGGGTTTCAAATATTATGCGGCCTTGACAGACCCGTTTGCCCGCGCGATATTCATGATGTTTATGATCAGTGAGGTGCATCCCTTTAACGACGGCAATGGTCGTGTCGCCCGCGTGATGATGAATGCCGAGCTGGTTCGTGCCGACCAGTCGCGTATAATTGTGCCGACAGTATTCCGAGAGGACTATATACTCGCATTGCGAAAGCTGACCCGCCACAAAGACCCGATGGCATATATCAACGTAATGACAAAACTCCACCAGTTCAGCGACAACCTGTACGGTACCGATTTTACCGAACTTAAAAACTACCTCGCTGCCTGCAATGCCTACGAAGAACCTTCACGGGCGAAGCTGCAAATCATAGATATTAACAGCCTCTGACTGCCGAAACGCATACCGATTTGTTTATCGGCCAAATATTCGTTACATTTGCATTCAAAAGCAACATTATCATACTCATGAAACACATATTCATTTCGCTTGCAATGGCTTTTACGGCTCTGGCCGGCTTCGCAGCCGGGGAAGAACCGTGGTACTACGTCGACGCGCAGGACCTGCGCGTCATCAATAAAGGCTGGGAAAACACGCTGCGCCCCTACACGCGCATCCCCGCCACGCTGCAGGACAGCGTGCGCCCCGACCTGTGGGAGCGCTCGCAGTGCTCCAGCGGCATAGCGGTGCGCTTCGCCACCGACTCCAAGCGCATAGGCGTGAAGTACGAGCTGCTCTGGAACACCCACATGATACACATGGCCGATACCGGCCTGAAAGGCACCGACCTGTACATCTTCGAGGGCGACTCGGTGTGGCGCCATGTCAACACCAACCGCCCTTATCTCAAAAACAAGGAGGACAAGACGGACAAGACCGTGGAGAGCACCTACGTGGAGAACCTTGACGGACGCATGCACGAGTACATGATATACCTGCCGCTGTACGACGGAGTGGAGCGCCTGTGGGTCAAGGTGGACAGCGACGCCACCATCAATGCCGGCCGGCCGGAACTTATCGACAAGGACACCAAAATCGTGGCCTACGGCACGAGCATACTCCAGGGCGGATGCGCATCGCGCACGGGCATGGCTGCCACCAACATCCTCTCGCGTGAGCTGAACTGCGAGGTGGTGAACATCGGCATAAGCGGCGAGGGCAAGATGGACTTCTGCATGGCGCGCGCGATGGCCGAAATCCCCGACGCCGACATGTATCTGCTCGACCCGGTGCCCAACTGCACGGAGATGATGTGCGACACGCTCACCTACGACTTTGTCAACATCCTGCGCCGGGCGCGGCCAGATGTGCCTGTGGTGATGGTGGAAGGCCCCATCTATCCCTATGCGCGCTACGACAGCCATTTCGGCGACTATCTGCCGCGCAAGAACGCCGCTTTCCGCCGCAACTACGAGCGCCTGAAGGCCGAGAATCCCGACAATCTCTACTATGTGGATTCGGAGGGACTTGACGGCGTGGAGGACGACGGCACCGTGGACGGCATACATCTTACCGACCTCGGCTTCCGCCATTACGCCGACAAACTGAAGCCGGTCCTGCAGAAAATACTTGAGAAAAAGAAATGCGCCGCACAGCCGCACTGACAGCCGTTCTTCTGTTGCTCTGCGCCTGCAACAGGGACGAGGAGATAACAGCCGACGGGTTCGCACCGGTAATCACACTCACCGGCTGCGACGATTCGGGCACGTATTACGTGCATCCGGGCGAATCGCTGACTATCGCGCCGGACTACGAGAATGCCCGTGGCGCCGAATACTCCTGGACTCTTGCGGGCGACGTGGTCTGCCGCGAGCCGTCGTGGACGGCCATATGGCCCGAAACGGGATTCTACACCGTCACGCTCACCGTCAGTACCGATGCCGGCACCGCCCGCGAGCAGCTGTACGTGAGCGTGGCCGAGCTGCAGCCGCCGGTGTTCTGGCTGCCGCGGCCCGAGGGAGGCTTCCGTGTCGAGGCCGGCTGCGGGTTGCTGCTCGTGCCGCAGTTCCGCTACGGCCGGCCGGCCGCCGACGCGATAGTGTGGAGCGTCGACGGACGCTGCGAGGCCACCGGCGGGGAATTCTCTTTCGTGCGCGACACGCCCGGCAGCTACGCGGTGCGCGTGGAGGCCTCCAATGCCGACGGCACGGCGGCGCAGGAGATCACGGTAGAGGTGGTGGAGAGCATGCTCTCGGTAAGTTTCCCGCCTATGCTTCTGATGCAGACCGGCAGCGGCGTGCATGTGGGTGCCGGGCTTCCCGTGAGCCTTGTGCCGCGGACGTCCGGCTTCAGGGCGCCCGTGTTCGCATGGACTGTTGACGGGGCTCCCGCCGGTGTCGGCGATGCGCTGGTGTTCGTGCCCTCCGCTTCCTGCATCGTGGAGCTGACGGCAACGGAAACCGAAGGCCGGAACGAGGGGCGCTCGGCAAGCGCTTCAGTGGCAGTGGATGTTTCGCCTTTGCCCGCGCGCAGGCCGGTGTCGGCCGGGTCGTCGCGGCGCCTTACAGCCGTGGCTGAATACATGCCTGCACCCGGACAGTTTGTCGACGAGAACGGCGACCTTGCAGGCTCGAACCATGACGAAGCATGCATCCGTGCGCTGCGGACTATGCAGGCCGGTGGTTATGTGTCGCTGGGTGCGTATGGCGGCTATATCGTGGCTGCTTTCGACCACAGCATAACGCCCTCCGGAGCTGCCTGGGACATAGCTGTAGGCGGCAACTCTTTCGTGGCGGCGGTGGGAAGCAGCAACGAGCCGGGCACCGTCTGGGTGGCGCTTGATGCCAACGGCAACGGCGAGCCTGACGACGAATGGTATGTGCTGCGCGGCTCCGACATGGCCGACATCCCCCGGACGCAGATGCTCGATGTGACGTATTACAGACCCGATGTGCCGCAGACCGATGTGCCGTGGACTGCTTCCGACGGCCGCCGCGGCACGGTGGATTACCTGCCGGAGTTTCACGACCAGCCATGCTACTATCCGGCATGGGCGCCCGACTGCTATACGCTGCGCGGCATCTCGCTGCCTGCGCGCAATTATCCCGAGGGAGGAACATGGACGTTGCCTGCCGCGGCATGGGGCTATGCCGACAATGCCGGCAGCGACTCGTTTGAGCTGCTGCCTCCGGCCGGCCACGGCGGACTGTATACCGGCCTGCGGATAGAGAACGCGGTGGCGGCCGACGGCACCCCCGTGAAGCTCCCGTTTGTCGACTTTGTGATGGTACGCTCAGCTACGGTGGGCAAGAGTGGATGGCTGGGAGAGATATCTACCGAAGTTACTGATGTCGTGGACTATTCAATGATTGATAATTGATATGAGATATGTATCGCTTGTAGTGATGGTGCTCATTCTGCTTGTGTCGTCGGGCTGCCGCAGAGGGCAGGCGACTGCGTTTGCCGCCGACGGCTTCCGAGACACGCTGTATGCGCCGCGCCATGCCGGCGGCTTCTGTATACTGGGCGCACCGGACTGCGCCAGTGTGATGGTGGAATCCCGCAACCCCTGGCAGGGCGCCGACAGCGTGTGCACCCGGCTGCTGATACTGCGCGACGGCGAGGCGGCTCCCGAGGGCTTCGACGGGCAGATACTGCACGGCGATGCCGCCAGGGTGGTGGCTATGTCGTCCACGCATGTGGCTATGCTCGATGCCCTCGGCCGAGCCGGCAATATCGTCGGGGTGTCGGGCCGCGGCTTCATATCCACTCCCCTCGGCGACGACGTGGCCGATGTGGGCTACGACGGCAATATCGACTATGAGGCTCTGATGGGTGCCTCCCCCGACCTGGTGCTGCTCTACGGTGTGGGAGCGCCAAGCGCCATGGAGGGTAAGCTGCGCGAGCTGGGCATACCTTACATCTATGTGGGCGACTATCTGGAGGAATCGCCTGTCGGGAAGGCCGAATGGCTGGTAGCGATAGGCGAGACAGCCGGCATGCGCGATGCGGCCGTGCGCAAATTCGAGACCATCGACTCGGCCTATACCGCCCTGTGCCGCCGCACTGACTCCGTGGCCGAGCGTCCCCGCGTGATGCTGAACACGCCCTATGGCGACGCATGGTTCATGCCTACGGCCGACAATTATATGGCACGTCTGATATCCGACGCGGGCGCCGATTATGTGTGTGCCGACCTGAGAGGCAACAAATCGGCCACCATCGACATCGAGCAGGCGTATATGCTCGCCTCCGGAGCCGACTTCTGGCTCAACACGGGGCAGACATCCGACATGCGCAGCCTGCTCGCGCAGTGTCCGCGCTTTGCCGATACGGCTCCGGTGCTGGCCGGGCGTGTCTACAACAACACCCTGCGGAGCACTCCCGGGGGAGGCAATGATTTCTACGAGTCGGCCATCGTGCATCCCGACCTCGTGCTGCGCGATCTGATAAAAATTTTCCATTCCGAACTCGTCGGAGAGGAGTTTACGTACTACCGCAAAGTGGAATAGCCCGTGCGCCGTACGACCACCATATTCATTGCCCTCGGCCTCGCGGTTCTGCTGCTTTTTGTAGCCGACCTGTGCGTGGGTGCCGTGAGCATCCCGCTGCCGCAGATACTCACGGCGCTCACCGGCGGCGACTGCCCTCCGCATGTGGCGAAGATTGTGGTCGACATCCGCCTCGTCAAGGCGCTGGTGGCCCTGCTGGCCGGAATGGCCCTCTCGGTCAGCGGCCTGCAGATGCAGACGCTGTTCCGCAACCCCCTGGCCGGACCCTATGTGCTGGGCATCAGCTCCGGCGCCGGCCTGGGAGTGGCTCTGGTGGTGCTGGCCGGAGTGGCGAGTCCTGTCGGTCTGGCGGGGGCGGCCTGGATAGGGAGCGCCCTGGTGCTCGTAGTCATCGCAGCCGTGGCGCAGCGCGTACGCGACATCATGGTTCTGCTCATACTCGGCATGATGTTCTCCTCGGGCGTCAGCGCCGTGGTGCAGATTCTGCAATATCTCAGCGACGAGGAATCGCTCAAAACCTTTGTGGTATGGACCATGGGCTCGCTCGGCGACGTTACGGCCCGCCGCCTTGCCGTGCTCGTGCCTGCCGTCCTTGCCGGGCTGGCGATAGCCGTCGCCACGGTGAAGGCGCTGAATCTGCTGCTGTTCGGCGAGGAGTATGCTGTGACGATGGGGCTTGACATGCGCCGTTCGCGCGCCCTTATCTTCCTGTCGACCACGCTGCTTGCCGGCACCGTCACAGCCTTCTGCGGCCCCATCGGCTTCATAGGTCTGGCGATGCCACATGTGGCGCGCATGCTCGTGCGCGACAGCGACCACCGCGTTCTCCTTCCGGCCACGGCCCTTGCCGGCGCCGCCGTTCTGCTGTTGTGCGATATAGTGTCGAAACAGTTCGTGCTGCCTGTCAATGCCATAAGTGCCCTGCTGGGTATACCGGTGGTCGTGTGGGTGGTACTTAAAAACAAGAGCCTTACGCAATGATAGAGCTGTGCGGTTTCTCCATGGGCTACGACGCCTCGCGCACACTGCTGCGCGACGTGAACGCCACCTTCGCCGCGGGACGCCTGACGGCGCTCATAGGGCGCAACGGCTCCGGCAAGTCGACGCTGCTGCGTGCCATGGCTGCGCTGCCCGGCGCCGCGTGCGGCGGACGGATAATCGTCGACGGCCGCGACATCGGCTGTGCTCCGCGCCACACGCTCGCGCGCACCATCGCGTTCGTGGCGACGGGACGCACCCGCATTCCCTGCATGCGCTGCACCGACGTGGTGGCTATGGGCCGCGCGCCGTACACCAACTGGATGGGCTCCATGCAGCCCGTGGACCGCGACATCGTCTTCGCCTCGCTGGAGGCCGTGGGCATGGCGGAGTATGCCGGACGCGACATGAACACAATGAGCGACGGCGAGTGCCAGCGCATCATGATAGCCCGGGCGCTGGCGCAGGACACGCCTGTGATGCTGCTCGACGAGCCCACCTCGTTTCTCGACCTGCCCAACCGCCACGAGCTGTGCGCGCTGCTCGCCCGCCTGGCGCATGACAGCGGCAAGTGCATAGTGTTCTCCACGCACGAGCTGGACATAGCCCTGCGCCGTGCCGACGACATAGCCCTGATAGCCCCTTCGCAGCTGCATCTGCTGGACGCCCCCGCAATGCGGCACAGCGGCCTGATAGAAAGTACATTCCACCTTGAACAATTATAAGAGATGGCTGACGTGTTCAAATATTTTGCCTTTATAAGCTACAGCTCCGCCGACGTGCGCTGGGGCAAGCGGCTGCACCGCAAGCTTGCCGGCTACCGGCTGCCGTCGAGGCTTTGCGGCTCCGGCGCGTTGAGGTGCAAGCCGTTCAATCCGCTGTTTTTCGCGCCGTACGACATCCAGCCCGCGCCGTTGTCCGAGGAGCTGAAGAAGCACCTGCGCGAGTCGCGCCATCTCCTTGTGATATGTTCGCCGCACTCGGCCAAATCCGACTGGGTGGCGAAAGAGATTGAGTATTTCCACAGCCTCGGCCGTGCCGACGACATTGTGTTCTTCATCATCGACGGCGTGCCGGGCAGCGGCGACCCCGCCACGGAGTGCTTCAACCCCGTGGTAAAGCGCCTCGGGCTGCCGGAATACCTCGGGGCAAACATCCATGAGCACGTGTACCGCCTGCCGTGGCTCAACCGCGAGCGCGCATTCGTGCAGATTGTGTCGAAGATGCTCAATCTCGACTTCGACACCTTGTGGCGCCATCGTCGCCGCCGGATGCTCGTAAGCGTCGCGCGCGGCGTTCTGCTTACCGCGGCCGTAATGGTGGCATTTGTGGCGCTTTTCATGTACGAACGCCCGTTCGACATGCGCGTGTGTCTCCGCGAGGCCCTCGCGGCTCCCGGGCTGCCGGCTCCGCACGACATAGAGGTGCGTACCGTCATCGACGGCACGGAGCGATGCGACACTGTGGACGGCACGGATGCCGAAGCCGTGTTCGCACAGATACCCGGTCGCCTCAAGGGAAGCCGGATGCGCCTGAGTGTGCGCAATGCCGACTACGAGGATCTTGACACCGTGCTGGAGGCCGGCACGGACGTCGGCGTGACCTTGCACAGAAACGCCGCACGCTACGGCCGTATCGATGTCAGGGTGCTCTCGGCTGACGGAATGCCGGTGGCCGACATGCCGCTGCTTGTGGAAGGCACAGAGCTGCGCACTGACACGGCGGGGCGTCTGCAAGCCGACATTCCACTCGCTAAGCAAAAACCGTCATATCGCGTACAGGGCGCCGGCGGCAGTGCCACTCTTTATATGCCGTGCGCCGCAACTGACTGCATAATACTGAAATAGATGAAAAAGATTCTCTCCCTGATTATAATTCTTTGCTTCATGGCCGTGGCTTTCGGCCAGGTACGCACCAAGGTACAGAAAGGCATAGTGCGCACGCAGAGCTTCACCAACAAGCCCAGCCGCCGCATCGTGGGCGCAGTGGTGGTGCTTGACGGCGAAGGAGCCAATCCTGCCGAGAGCCGTTCTCTGCCCGAGGAGGGTTATTTTGAACTCTCTCTGGATAAGCTGAAGGGGAACAAAGGAATCTATTCCATAGAGTCGGTGACGGGTCCCAAGGGTACGCGCTACAAGTTGCTGTATCCTACGCCCGGACAGCTCCTCCAGTTCACCCCTGACGCATCGCTCGTCATCATCATGCAGTCGCGCGAGGAACTTAGACAATACGAGGCTTACGTGCGGGAGAACGCGCTGCGCGACGCCAACGCGCGCCATGAGCGTGAGCTCGCCGCCCTGGAGGAACGTTACCGGCGCGGGCAGATCGACAGCATCGCCATGCAGCGTCAGGTGGAGGAACTGCAACAGAAACTCGACGACTTCGAGGACCTGATAGCCGAATATCTGTACAAGACGATACGCAACCTTGACTTCGAATCGCTCAACGAGCAGCACCGGGCCGTGCTTATGGCGATGGAGCAGGGCGATTATGCACGCGCCGACTCGCTGCTTGCGCTCCGCAGCGACGAGGAACGCTGGGAGTCGTTCTCCAGCGCCCGCGAGGACTATACGAAGAAGAAGGAGGCCTACGACGACAGCCGCAAGAACTTCGAGCAGACACGCGAAATAACTATCAATGAGCTCAACCAGATGGTGCTCAGCGCACTGAATCAGTTCGACTACGACCGTGCGCTCGACCGCATGCAGGAGCGTCTGCGCTACGAGCCGGACAATGTTGATTTCCTTTGCGATCTGGGCCGCCTGCTGCATGTGCGCTTCACCGACTACCGGCGCGCACGCGACTGCTTCGGCCGGGCCATACATGCTGCCGACAGCATAGGAGGCACCGACAATCTGACGCTGGCCCGCTGCCACATCCACATGGGTGACGCCCTGCGCGAGATGTGCGAGTACGCCGGGGCGATAAAGCATTACACCCGCGGCAGCGAGCTGCTGCGGGGCGACGGCAGCCCCGAAGCGCAGTCGCTCGTCTACGACGCGCTTATCGGTACGGGAAGCAGCCACGTGGAGAACGGCGATTACCGCGGCGGCAAACCTTTCATGACGCGCTGCGCGGCCGACGGTGTGCGCGCCGTCAACCCGAAAGCCTACTGGCAAGGACGCCTTGGCCTCGCCGTCATAATGTACGCCCATGGCGATTATCGCGGCGCGCGGGGCGCCCTGGAAAGCGTGCTCGGAACCATCGCTTCCGACCCCGCTATCGACATCGAGACAAAGAAAGACGCTTATTGCAGCCTTATAGCATGCCTGAACAATGTGGGCGAGTACGGGCGCGCCTCGCAGCTCTGCGACGAGGCCATGGCGGCTATCACCGCGCAGTCGTCGCCGAACAGTTGCCACGTGGCATCCCTGATGCTGAGCCGTGCCGAGACCGACATGGGACGTGGCGACATCGCCGCACTGGAGGCCGATGTGCGCCGTGCGTCGGACATTTACCGCGACATCCTCGGCGATGAGCATCCGTCGTATGCTATGGCGTGCGCCAATATGTCGGCCATGCATATGCTCACCGGACATCCGGATGACGCCCGCGATGCTGCCGAGAATGCGTGCCGCCTGCTCGCCCGACGTTTCGGCCCGCTGCATATGGGTTCGCTGCCCGGCCACTATGCGCGCATGAATTATTACAGCTCCGTCGCCGATTACCGCAGCGCGGCGGCGCAGCTTGACACCATAGGCATGATATATGAGCGCAACGGCATTGCAAGCGACTACCAGCGGGCGCAGCAATCCGCCGCGCGGGCACAGCTCGACATGGCTATGGGACAGACGCGCGACGCCGTGAAGAGTTTCGAGGAGGCCATACGGTGTACGGTCAGCACCATCGGTCCGGATGCGTTGGGCCTGATGGCTTACTACAACAGCATGGCCGGTGCTCTGCTGATGGACATGAAGCCCGACGAGGCGCTGCGCTACCTCGACAAGGCGCAGGCCATCGCCGATAAGATTTATGGCGCGGGCAGCCCGCAGAGCGTCATGCAGCGTGCGAACATGTGCGAATACTACGACGCCAAAGGCAACCGTGCCGCCTCGCTGCGCGCCGCCTCGGAGGCACTCAACGCCGGCATAGGTCTTTACGGCAGTCAGTCGTATCTGCTGAACGGCCTGTACAGCCGCCTTGGCGACTGTTATCTCAATGATTACGATTTCGCCCATGCACAGGAATGTTTTCAGAAAGCCTACGACCTGATGGCCGCAGTTTATGGCGAGGACTCATTCCTGACGGCCGATGCCCTGACGAAACTTGGCGCTTACTACATGAATATAGGCGACATGAAGCGTGGCCTGGAGCTGGAGGAACGCGCACTGTCGCTTCTGGAGACGGAATTCGGCAAGAACCAGCCAAACACGCTCACGGCTCTGCTGGGCGTATGCAATGCAAAAATCAATATTGGTCGCTACGACGATGCCGAACTGGACGCCCTGCGCCTTGAAGCGGCTACGGCACGTGCGTGGGGTAAGGAGAGCATCCGGTACGCCTACGCGCTTCAGGCTGTCGGCAATATCCACGCGGCACGCTGCGAGTACAGCGATGCCATCGCCGCCCACAGGCAGGCTCTCGCAATCATAGATAAGGTGATGGGCGGGCGTTCGGCCACATCAGTGTCGTACTACAATAAATTGTCCAGCCTCTACGCACAGCTCTGCGACTTCAGGGAGTCGGAACGCTACAGCGCCCTCGCAACAGAGATATGCGCCGAACAGTATGGCAACGACAATCCGGCCTACTGGCAGCAGCTCCTGCTCAACGCCATGCAGGACGCCAACCTCAACCGCATCACAAGTGCCCGCGAGCGCATCGCCTTCGTGCAGAAGAAGTTCATGGAGGCCTATGGCGAGGAGTCGATATTTATGGTGCCGTTGCTGACTTCGCTGGCCGACATCGAGTTGCAATGCTGGAACTCGGCGGACGCAGCGGCTTTGCTGAAACGCGCCGCCGACATTCAGTCGGCCACCTATGGCGCGGACAGCCCCATGATGTGCGGACTGTATTCCGCTATGGCTCAGGCTGCAATGAATATGGCGAAGTATGATGAGGCGAAGCGTCTCTATCAGTTCGCGCTCGACATTGCGGAGAAGAATTACGGCACTACCAACATCACATGCCTTGGTCCGTTGCAGGGCCTCGCCAACCTGAGTTCCTTCACTGAGCCCCGTACCGAACATGCGCGCTCGCTGCTGAGCCGTGCCGACCTTATTTCTTCATCCGCCTATGGCTCGCGCAGCTTCACAACGGCGTCGATAGGCGTACAGACGGCCAATCTCGACATGCGCGACGGACGCTTCGACGATGCTTTGCGCCACTTTAGAGCCTTCAGCGAGTGCGTGGCCGGCATCATGAAAGGCGTGAACGGCCGCCACGGCTCGGAGGCCGATGCAGCCGGCAACTTCGCACAATATTATCTCGCGCTGTCCGGGCAGGCGCAGATGCATGGCGGCACAACTGCACAGCGCAGCAATGCCGAACGGGCGCGGGCTTACTGCCGCGAGGCTCTTCAGGTTTGCGATTCGGTGTACGGAAGCCGCAGCGTACGCCGTAAACCGTATCTTGAGATGCTTTCGCAGACTTACTTGGGAACCGGTCAGCCTGACTCCGCGAGTGTCTATTACCTCGAATCTGTCGATATAGTCATATCAAATTTCGGTGATGACAATCCGATGCTTGCCAACTCCTACAAGACGCTCGGCGACATAAGTGAATACGAGGCGACGAAGCAGGCCGACACTGATCGATTGTCCGAGGCTCTGGAGTATTATCGTAAGGCAATCGCGGTGGTTGAGCGTACGATGGCTGCCGACCCGGTGCTGGTGCGCCTCTCCACCGTGGATTATCGCTTCGCGGCCGCACGTGTGAGCCTGAGCATGGGCGAAAAGGAGCAGTCGTTAGAATATCTTGACGGTATAATTAGCGATTTGGAGAATCTTGACGACGAGGCGCGGCAGGCATTGCGCGGCAAGCTGTTCAATACCTATATCGCCAAGGCGCAGGCGCTGGGAGCTGATGCTGATTATGCCCGTGCCGCTGAGCTTATGATGCCGGTGCTTGCCAAAGCGCAGGAGCTGGCCGATACGCCGGCCGCGATTGCCAATGTGCAGTTCATGCTCGGAATGGCGCACCGCCATCTGGGCCACCCCGAGGAAGCTCTGGAACTGTTGCAGCCGGCGCTCGACTTCTACAAACGTTTCCCCGGCACCGACGAAATCTGCAAGAGCATCCGCAACGCAATTTCTGAATTGAGTTTATAGTTGAGAGTTTATAGGTAAGAGGGGGGCTCTGCGCAGTTAGGAGTGGGGAGTGAGGAGTTGGCCGCCCCACATAGCTTCCTCTTCTTCGGTTTATATGTGGGGACTACTCCTCACTCCCCACTGCGCGAAGCGCAATCTAACTCCTCACTGCGGCCTGCGGCCGCCCGCCCTCTTACATATAAAATCTCAACTATAAACTTAAAAAAGAACCCCGCCGGGGATGCCGGCGGGCTTCTTTTTTAAGAAAAAATGAATTACTTTTCAACGATGACAGCGCAACGGTCGAGGCTTACGAGAGCTTCGTTGTCGCCGTGGAGGTTGCCCTGTACGGGAACAGCGGTAACCTGGTCGGCGCTTACGCCGCGGCTTACGAGCTGCTTAACGACGTTCTCGGAACGCTGTTTGCGCAGACGGTTGTTGATGGCGTCGCTGCCGGTGTAGTTGTCGGCATAACCCTTGACGTCATACTTCTTGGAGGTGTCGGCCTTGAGGACGTCGGCAACGGCGTTGACGATGTTCTTGTCCTCGCGGGTGAGGCGGCTTACACCGATGGGGAAGTAGATGGTGGCGAGAGCCTCGGGCTCTGCTTCGATGACTTCGGGCTTGCGGTTGAGGCAGTCCTGGAGCTGACGCTCGAGGTCGGCTACGCGTGCTTCAGCTGCGGAGAGACGGGCGCGGAGTGCGTCGCAGTTCTCTGCGGGCGGGCATACGGGAACGATAGGAGCGTTCCATGTGGTCTTGCCGAGGTTGAAGGTTACGCCGAGGTAAGCGTTGAGGCTGCTGTAGATCTTGTCGCCGCCGGTGTATTCTGAATGGCCGTCCATGGCGGTCCAGCGCAGGTCGAGGCTGAGGGCTACGCGCTTGCTTACGTTGAAGCTGTTGATGAGGCCAACACGACCGAAGAAGTTGGTGTCGTGGAGGTTCTTCCATGTGTGCTTGCCGTCTTTGTCGTAGGTGTTGCCGAATGTCCAGTAAACACCGCCGCCAACGTAGAGGATGGCGTTGTAGACGCGGTTGGGCTTGTAGCCGCACCACCAGTTGGTGAGGTTGAGCATTACGTCAGCGCCCGGGCCTACCTGATTGTAGCGAACCTTGTTGTACTTGCCGTGGTAGAGGTTTTCGTCCTGAAGCCAGCCTGCAACGGGGCCGTTGGTGAGGCCCTTGTTCTGCATCCAGCTTGCGCCGGCGCGAAGAGCGATTACGGGCGAGAACCACTTGCCGATGTAGATGTCGGCTGCGGGAGCGAAGCGGTCGAAGAACTTACGGTGCGAGTCGTATTTCGAGAAATACACACCGGCGCCACCGTCGAGAGTGATGAACCAGTTGTTGTCGAACTTGTTCAGCAGGTAACCCTGTGAGGGATCCTCAACATAGGTTACTTCCTGTGCCGACTCCTGGGCCATGAGCGACTGACCCATGAAAAGGGCGCAGGCGCATGCAAGGAAAGTAGTTTTTTTCATAAAATTAAATAACTAATATTAGTGTGTTGTTGGATGTGCTGTATACGTAATCGGGTGCTAAATTAGTAATTATTTTTTAAAAAGGTGGCCTTTTAGTGAAAAAATTCTTAATTATAGCGCGATTTAGGACTGTTTTTTGTCGCTTTTGGTTCTTTTTGGGGCGTTGCCGTGGGAGATGGTGGCACAGCCACGCGCAAAAATAGTTATAAGTTCTGCAGGTCGTAGAGCTTGCGTCCGAGGTATTCGGCGACAACGGTGAGGATGTTCTGCGCCGTGAAGCCGAATTTCTCGTCGAGCACCTTGTAGGGGGCGGAGGCGCCGAAGCGTTCGAGGCCGAACACTTTGCCGGTGAAGCCGTCGATCATCTTGAGCGATGCGGGCAGGCCGGCTGTGAGGCCGAACTGCTTCACTCCTTCGGGCAGCACGCTGGCGCGGTAGTCGGCGGGCTGGTCGTTGAAGAGGCCCACGCTGGGCATCGACACCACGCTGGCGCTGATGCCTGCGGCGTCGAGCAGCACGGCCACCTCGCAGAGCAGACTCACTTCCGAGCCGTTGGCCACGAGCACCACGTCGGGCTTCTCGGCCTTGATGACGGTGTAGCCGCCGCGCAGCGCGCCAAGGGCTGCCGTGTAGCGGTCCTGGCCTTCGGGTGCGGGCAGGTCGGGGATGTCCTGACGCGAGAGTATCAGTGCGGTGGGTGTGTCGTGGTTGTTCATTGCCATCATCCATGCCACGCTGGTCTCGGCGGCGTCGGCGGGACGGAGCGCCAGCAGCGAGGGCTTGCCGCTGAAGTTGCGTATCTGCTCCATCAGGCGTATCTGGGCCTCCTGTTCCACGGGTTCGTGGGTCGGTCCGTCCTCGCCCACGCGGAATGCGTCGTGCGTCCAGATGTATTTCACGGGCAGCTCCATGAGGGCGGCCAGGCGTACGGCGGGCTTCATGTAGTCGGAGAACACGAAGAATGTGCCGCATGCCTCCTCGCAGCCTCCGTGGAGGGCGATGCCGTTCATGACGCAGGCCAGCGTGAGCTCGGCCACGCCTGCCTGCAGGAAGGCGCCGCTGAAGTCGCCGCGGGTCAGGGCGTGGGTCTTCTTGAGGAAGCCGTCGGTCTTGTCGCTGTTGGCGAGGTCGGCCGAGCCTACTATCATGTTGCGCACTTCCTGGGCGAGCACGCCGAGCACGTCGGCGCTGGCCTGGCGTGTGGAGGTGCCGGGCTTGTGGGATATGGCCTTATAGTCGATTTCGGGCAGGCGTCCTGCCAGGAAGCCTTCGAGCTGGGCGGCGAGGATGGGATTGGCGGCGGCCCACTGCTGATAGTCCTGACGGCGTATGCTGACGAGCTTGCGGAGCTGGTCGGCGCGCTCGGCATAGAGAGCTGCGACGTCGGCGAAGATTTCGAACGGCTCGTCGGGGTTGCCGCCGAGGTTGCGGATGGTGGCGGCGAAGTCGGCGCCACTCTTGCTCAGGGGCTGGCCGTGGGTGCTGCACTGTCCCTCGAACGATGCTCCGTCGGCCGTGACGGCGCCCTTGCCCATGGCCGTGTGGCCGATGATGAGGGTGGGGCGCTGTGTCTCGGCGTTGGCCTTGTCGAGCGCGTCGGCTATCGCCATGGGGTCGTTGCCGGCGCATTCCAGCACGTTCCATCCCCATGCGCGGTACTTGGCGGCCACGTCCTCGCGGTCCACGGCGTCAACCATCGTGCTGAGCTGCACGCCGTTGCTGTCGTAGAACATAATGAGGTTGTTGAGCCCCAGGTAGCCTGCGAGGCGGCCGGCGCCCTGGCTTATCTCTTCCTGCACGCCGCCGTCGCTGATGAAGGCGTAGGTCTTGTGGGCCACCACGTCGCCGAAGCGGGCTTCCAGGAATGCCTCCGCGATGGCCGAACCTACGGCCATGGTGTGGCCCTGGCCCAGAGGGCCGGATGTATTCTCGATGCCGCGCATCACTTCCACTTCGGGGTGTCCCGGCGTGGGGCTGCCCCACTGGCGGAACTGCTTGAGCTCGTCGAGCGTGAACTTGCCGGTCAGCGCGAGCACGGAGTAAAGCATGGGCGACATGTGGCCCGGGTCAAGGAAGAAACGGTCGCGGA
>ENA-UOJO01001336-UOJO01001336.1-human-gut-metagenome-genome-assembly--contig:-P57-NODE-1336-length-32085-cov-80.421449_pt1 | contig 32085 bp, 46 predicted proteins | sample MGYA00242351_ERZ723898 | MGnify/ENA metagenome assembly ERZ723898 | reverse complement strand
CAACCCGGCAAACACACCAACCCGGCAAACACACCAACCCGGCAAACACATGGGGGAGCATGCCCCAACACCCCGGGGGGGTACCGGAAACCAACACGCGCGAGGCCTCACCGCACGCCTTGCCACTTGCGCCGACGAGGCCGGACGGGTCATAGTCCCATCCAGAAGCCATTTTTTGGGGCCTTGGACGGGCTTTCACGCCGAACCCTAGTACTTTTACCTTCCCACGCTGAAAGGCCCTTAGAAACGCCTTTATTCGAGTCGAAGGGAAAGCACACCTCCGGTAGGTGCGGCCATGGTGGTGGCGCGTGGCCCGCCGTACGTCCATCGGAGGCAAGTGTGACACCGCCGGTCGGCGGATGGCGACCATGTTGGTGTGGCGGTTCGCCGCAATCCACGGCTGTGTGTGGATGCCGTTGTTACGGCGTCGTTCCAACGGTTTCGCGGCGTCGCGACACGCCTACGACCATGTGGTGGGGTAGCTGGGTTGGTGGAATCCGCGTCTCGCGCTCGGATGGCGTGTTGGTGTCTTGGTTTTGGCGGATTTCCAACGCTTAGCCTGTTGGAAAACTCAAGTTAGGGGTAATAAATTCTGTGAAGGAATTGTGATGGTCTCGGCGAGGTTGACACAAAATCAGTGGCACATTTTCTTGACTTTTGGCATGTCGTGGTGTATCACGCGCGCGCACGAGGATGACCCTCCCAAACCACAATGAATGTAGGATGTAGGTGTAGGTAATAGGGGTATTAGGATTTTTTTTGGACTATATATATATATACGCGTGCGCGCGCGCGTACCGCCGTCGTGACGCGGATGTCGAGTCGAATCGAAAAATGCAAAAAAAAAATCCCAGAACACCCGCTTACATTTCCTACATCCTACATTTCCTGTGGAAACCAACGATTTCCGACACGCTGTAGGAGGAAGCTCGTAGCGAGTGTGCTAGGATTGAACCTGTTGAAATCAACTATACCACAGGAGAAGACCATGAGCCACACCTTCCACAAGCCGCAAGACCCGCCCACGCTCGACATCAGACCCTACCGGAACATCCCCAACGGCCTCGCCCGCGAAGTCAACGGCCTCACCATGGCCGCGCAGACCAGCGCATACACGTTCACCGACGCGCGACTCCAAACCATCGCCATGCCCGTCATGGACGGCACCGGCAAGCCACGCTGGGACGACGCATACTACGACGCCTTCTGGTCACTCAGAAACGGCGACCTGCGCCTCAGCGAAGACGGCGACACCATGTACGCCCGCGACACCAACTGGCTCGGCGGAGACATGCCCAACACATGGCATCCAATCAGCAGCCTGTCCGAAGAATTCGGATTCCCCACAGGAAACCACGCCGTCCGCAACCTCGAACCCATGTTCCGCGCCGAAACCCTCAAACTCCCCCGCCTTACACGCGGAATGCTATTCGGCAAAACAGCCTTCCACCCGCAAGGCAAACGCATCGTCATGGTCGGAGAAGCCGACGAAAACGGCGCATACCTGTACGTGGACAACACCCCATGGCTGAACGACCCCAAGAAAACCGCCGAACTCGTAGAACAAGCCAACCGGTTCATCGCCCAACTCACCGCCGACGACGCGAGCCGTGAAAACCTGCTCCGCATGTTCGCCACCCCATTCCTCGAACCATACAAGCATCTCTTCTACGTGTTCTACGGACACGGCGGCGACGGCAAAAGCTTCCTCCTCGGACGCTTGGGCGACGCCTACCCCGACAAGGCCAGCGGCATCGGCATCAAAGCCCTCAACTCCCCCAGCGTGTTCGAAAGCGGCAACGAAGCATTGAAACTCGACGGCCGCTACTGGGTGTACGACGAAGAAGGCGACATGCTCACCGACAAGGACATGGGCATCATCAAACGCATCGCCACCGGCGACACCATCCACGCCCGCGGCGTCGGCCGCAACAGCATCAACGTGCGCTCGCAGGCCACGCTCGTCATCGCAAGCAACCATCCATTGGCGACCAGCAACGGCGACGCCAACATGCGCCGCCTCGTGCCCGTCATGTTCGCAGGCCGCAAAACCCCGCAGCAGATGCAGCCGCTCGCCGACTTCATCGACGAGTACGGCATGACCCCGTTCATGCTTGCGAGCGCCATCCTCTGGGCCGACAAGCCGTTGGATGACGACATCCACCGCGACATCAGCTTCAACGACTCGGAGCAGGAGCTGGACGAACGCACCATGTGGATAGTCAACGAAATCTGCGAGAACGGATACGCCGACACGCGCCTCTGCCCATACCCCGGCCACGTCAGCGGCGACATGTACAAGATGCTCGGCGTCGGGCTGCGCAGCAAGCGCATCGACGGGAAAGTCTGCTCCGTCCGCGCAGTCATCGACGAAGACCGTTTCGCACCCTACCGCGAACGCTACGAGCGGGAACTGGATGAAACCCGCCTCCCACTGCTCGAAGACCTGCCCGTGCCCGAAGCCCAGACCGACATGGAACGGCGTCTCGTCGAAGACGGCGAAATCGTCAACGTCAAAGCGCCCGAAGGCTTCAAATTCCACAAGGAGCCAACCGACCCGGCCAATCCGAAAGCCGTCCGCAACTGGAAGAACGGCGAGCAGGAAGACGTGGTGGAAATCGGAGCCGGAGACGTGTACGCGGTCATCCCGCAGCCCGGCAGCATCATCATCGACATGGACGCACCAAAGGACGACCACAGCCGCCACGGATACGACATCCTTCGCCCCATGCTCAAACCCACCCTCATGGTGCATACGCCCACGCACGGCGGCATCCACGCCTACTACAGGCTCCCAGAAGGCTGGACCGGCAAACTCAAGAACACCAACCATGCTGACGGCATCCCCGTCGACGTGAAGGTGGACGGGCGCGGATACGTGCTCGGCGCAGGCTCCAACATCGATGGCGTCGGATTCTATCGGCTGGTAGGCGGCGAGACCGACGTGCAGGAGGCGCCCATCGGACTGCTCAACTGGCTCGTCGGACATGGCTACGGCGTCAAACCCATGCCGAAACCGGCGCCAGCCAAGGGAAACGCGCCGCGCGACGGACGACCCGACCTCTCGCCGGTGCCCGAAGGACGCCGAAACGACACGCTCTACAGGTGGGCTTGGGGACGCCTCCACAACCATGAGGACAACGAGGCCAACATCCACGACGAACTCGTGCTCCGCGGCCACGTCAGCGGACTCGGAGACGCCGAAATCGAACGCATCTGGCAGAGCGTGAAGGAAACCGCGTGACGCATCCAATCGGACGATTGTGCGCCACCGGCGCACGGCATGGGGCGGACGTGGCAATCCGCCCCACCGGATACGGACTGGCATGCGTCTACGAATGCCCGCGATGCGGACGAACCCTAGCCGCATGCACTGTGGTCGAAGACGGCCGAATCATGTTCGCATATCGGACTAGAATAAGAACCACGCGCATCGTCGGACTGGCATGCGCCATCATCGGAAAAACCCTAGGAAAGGAGCACGAATGCATGACACGTTCCTCACAGTCGCACGCGGGGCAATCGCCATCATGGTGACTGTCATGCTCGCGTTCGCATGGTTCTGCGAATACGCGAACACGCCAGTGCATTACACGACGATTCAGACCGTCGACGAAGGCGGTTTCGAGCACGACTGCTTGGTCGCGACCTACAAGAAGGACATGGAACTTGACTGCACCCATCCAAACGATTGAAAACCAAGCCCGCTCAATCCAAGAAGAACTCGGACGGCATCTGGCGGCACTGCCTGAAGACTTCGACAATCCGAAGACGCTGAAGGCGCGAATGGACTTGCGCAGGGCGTATAATGCTGCTACGGACATCGTGGAACTCACGATGCGGTTAAGATTGGAAAGACTGGTATGAACTTCAAACGACACTTGAACAAGCGAATCCGACTAGTGGAAGGAACAGACCCGAATGCGACCGGTACCGGAGTGGGAGGCTCTGAAGGCTCGACTGGAAGCGCAGCAGCCTCGACACAGCAGGAGCCGACAATCACCCAAGCCCAGCTCGACGCCATCATCAGCCGAAAGCTCGCCAAGGAACGCGAAAAGCTCGAAGCAGCCCAGAAAGCAGCCGAAGACGCCCGAAAACTAGCGGAGGAAACCGAGAAGCGCGTCAATGAGGCCCGTGAGAAAGGCATCAGCCTTGGCCTGTTGCAGGCGAAACGCAACGCCATCGCCGAACAGTACGGGCTGAGCGCCGACCTGCTGCCCGCAGAGGAAGACAAGCTCGACACCTTCGAAAAGCAGCTCGCCACGAGCATCAACAGCCGCACGCGCGTTACCCCCGTGACCGTCGAACCGGCCACCAAGACCCCAGACTGGATGGGAGCCGCACATGCGTGACATCCAAATCCTCAGCATGACGATGCGTGACGAAAACGTTCCCGCGACCCTCTCAATCTTCGACGACGACATAGTGGTGACAACACCAACGGAGCTGGACGAAAACGAGAAGGACAAGCTGGTAAAACGTTTTAGCGAGCGCATCCTACAGTTAGGACTCGCGATGTACGACTGGAAGGAAAAAGATTGACCGACGAACTGAAGCCGCTCGCCACCGTCGAAGACACCGAGACGTACCTGCGCCACAAAGTGCCCATCGACCTCGTGGACTACGAGGAACGCAAACGCGGAGCCGCATCCAACGTGCTCCGCATGATGTACCGCAACCAAGGCGACGACTTGGACAAGCAGGTCGCGGAAGACCCGCTCACCCGCCAAATGGTCGCGGACATCATCGGCGTCAGCGTCGCACAGGACGTGAGCCGCAAGGAATCCATGTCCGAAAGCGACACCGACCTGAGCGCGTTCAAAACATTCACCCAAACGGCGGGCGGCTACAGTTTCACCGGCGAATGGCGAGGCAACACGGACGACGTGTTCTTCACCAGCAACCAACTCAAACAACTGGGCGTCGGACGCGCCACCATAGCAAGGTTCCAACTCTGATGCACTACGGACTCAAAACACACGAAATCACCATCACCACCGGCAGCGGACAACACACCGTCAAAGGCATCGTGACCGCGAACACCACAAGCGAAGACACGAGCACCTTCGACAACATGACAGAAGTGAACGCGCTCACCATCCACGTCACCACACCGGACACGCCACCGGAAATCGACGGCGGCGAACTCGAATACTGCGGAAACACCTACCACGTCACCTCAATCAAACCACCCATCGACCCCGAAAACAGGGTGATGTTCAACCCGTTCAAATGGAGCTTCAACGCGAAGCAGGTGCAATACTGATGGCAAGACTCAAAGGCGCCAAAATCATGGTCGCCGCACCGAACGCGGCGACCAACATCGTGATGCAGTCGGCGGGATTTCAACAGGAGTCACGCCGCGTCGCATCACGAATCATGCCGCAGCTGCGAATGGACTCATACAGGGGCAAACCGCCATCCATGACCACATACCGCACGCTCAGCAGCTTCAAAGGCACACGCCGCGCCGGAACGGAAATCAAATACTACAAGACGCCGCATTCCGGCGACACGCTGAAAGGATTCGGACTGTGAGCAAAGACAATGAAATCGTCAACGACATCATCGACGGACTATCACAACGGCTCAACATGCGCGTATACGACAAGTATCCGACCGTGAAGAACGCCGGCCAGTATCCGCTCATCGTCGTCACACGCCAGAACGCGTCCGACATCACCCCATACATCCGACACTTGGACATCGCCGTCACCGTGGTGACACGCGAACTCTCAGGCGGAACCGACAACACGCTCAGCGCCGAAATCGGCGACGCATTGACCGACTGGTACAACCAGAGCCTGTGGGACATCATGGGCGCCCCGCTGCTCAACACCACCGACGTTCAGCCGACCAAAGACGGACGCACATCCACCGTCTACGACTACCAGTTGGAGTATCTGAGTTGAAGAGCACACAGGAGTCGGTCGAAGACCTCATGGAAATACTTTCACCGGCCGCTAAAGACATCATCACCGACGAGCAGGTCAAGCAAGCCCAAGCCGCCGCGGCAAGCGGAGACAAGCATCTGGCCGGCAAGGTCTTGGGAGACATCTGGAAGCAGGTGGCGGAAAAATCGGCAGGATTGGGATTAGAACGGCTCGACTCCGACGCCTTCGGCAAGAAAATAGGATGGCTCACAAGCCAGCAGCGTTCCGAGAAAACAGTCAGGGACTTCCTTGCGAAATACAAGCGGGAACTCGCCGTCCAGCCGATGCAGGAAGCGACCAACAACCTGTTCGCCATCGACTCAACAACGGAAGTCGTACGCGAATCGGTAGGCGAAACCTGCCAATGGTGCCTCGGACTGTGCGGAATATGGCACCCATACGATGCGAACCATTACGGCGTCTGGGCGCGACACGCCGGATGCGACTGCAAAATCTACGTAAGGAACAGCCTCACATGACGCCAATCATCAATAACATCGACCGTCAATGCCATGAAAGCCCGACGCGACGCACCATCATGAAAACCGAAATGGTACGATGGTATCGACAGCAACGCCGACAAATGGCCGAACAGTTAAGGAGGATTCATGGCAGGGAAGACTGAAGAAGCCCTCTCAAGCCGCATGGAACAGGTCAACGGACTCATCGACAAAGCCTACTCGGACATGGAAGAGTACGGTCGGAAAGCCGAAACATCCGACGGCGACCGCGAATACTATATGAGCATGGCAAGCAACGCGCAACGAAACTACGTCAGCTTCATGCAGCTGCTCATGACCATGACCAAAAACTTCGACGAAGCGGTGAAAGTGGACTCGCACAAAAGCAGGACCACCGCCGCCAAAGCGCCGAAAACCACTCTTCAGAAACTCGTAGCGAAGGAAGCGAAACGCTCATGACACTCACCATCGTGGACGAACAGGCAATCTCATTCCCATGGGTTGAACTCGTCAAGAACGCATACGCCATGCGCGTGCGCGTCACCAACTTCAGCGCGGTCGGCAAACGCAGCTTCACCCGCATCCTCTCCAAAGCGGTCGGCGGCGTCAACTCCTACTTTTTGATGCAGGACGGCGACCCGCTCAGCACCGACTACCTCCCCTCCACGGACCTACAGTTGGAAAAGGTCGCCGCAGTAGGCTTGGACGGACGCTGCTATGACGAGAACGCCGACGAAATCGACGAAAACCTCCGATGCCTCACCCTCAGCCATGCGCCAGTCACCGACCAAGCCGTACTGTTGGCGCAACGCGCCATGGTCATCGAAGGACTCATCTCCCAAAACATCGAACACCTCATGCTGCCCGAACCGGTCGTGGTCGGCACCTCCCCAGACGTGGTAATCAAAGCCGACCCGAACAAGAATCCAGCCAACTGGACGAAATTCGACGCCAACGACGACCACGACACCATCGTCCGGCCCGAAGTCAAACGGCTCAGCCAATGGGATAACGGACAACTCAAAACCCTCCTGCAAAACACTGTGCTGAGCTTCCAAATGGAAACCGGACTCCCCCCGCAGGACGCCCAGATTCTGGACACGCTCGGAGCGACCACCCAATCGTTGGTGTCGAACCGTGAAAGCTTCGTCAGCCGCATCTACATCATCAAACAGGATTTGAACGCCGTGTTCGAACCATTGGGCATCAAATTGGATTACGAACTCACGTTCCCGCAGACCGCGCAGGACATCGCATCCATCGGCGACGCCTACGGCAAGGGCGCTAACGCCGACATCCTCAAGAAGTATCAGGTGGTGTGACATGCTGGTGAAGAATCCAAATTGGAGGGCGAACGTCCGCCCCACGTCCGACGTGGCAATCATGGCCGCAGAATACGTGAACTGGGGTCGAGGAAACGCAATCCTTCCGTTTCAGGTCGAATTCCTGAACAACGCCTTCCAGCGCAAGAAGGACGGCACTTGGAAATACAAGCGTGTCGCGTTGAACATGCCGCGTCAGAACGGCAAGACGAAAATCCTCACCGCCCCAATCCTCTACTATTTGTTCGTGCTCGGTCTGAACGTGCTCGTCACCGCGCACGAGCAGATTGCCGCCAACAAAATCATGGAGGATTTGAAAGACGCCATCGATTCGAATCCCGAACTGAAGGCCGAAGTAACGCATTTCAGCACCACAATGGGGCGCGAGCGCCTACAGTTGAAGAACGGCGCGTTCGTCCGGTTCCGCTCTCGCAAGAGCGCTTCCGCAGGCATGGGTGGTACGTTCGATTTGGTCATCTTCGACGAAGCTCAGGAACTCCGCTCCGAATACGAGGCGATGATTACCAAGACGTTGAAGACGCGCAGAATGGCGATGATAATCTACACGGGCACGCCGTTCCTCCCCTCGTCCATCGGCGACACGTTCAACGTGTTCCTCGACAATGCGGAAGATGATGACATGTCGTATGCGGTGCGTTACGGCATCGATGACGAGACGGCGGACATCGAGGACGAGCAGTTGTGGGCGCTCACCAACCCGCTCTACCCGGATGTGATTCCACGCGAAGCGTTTCTTACCGACGTGGCGATAGCCAAACAGGGCGGCGCGGACGGTCTCATAGACTTCCGCATCCAAGACTTGGGCCTATGGTGGGCGGACAGCATTCCTCCGGCAATCCCGATGGACTTGTGGGACAGCGCATACTCGGACCTGCAACATGACCGCGACACGCTCGTCTACGCGCTAACCTTCGACCCGACAACCAGCACGCTCGCCCTCAGCGTCGCCGCCAGCACCGAAGAGGTGACGGTCGGCTCGCAGCATTACGACAAGTGGGCGTACATCATCGGCGAAATCGTGGACGAACGCCCCACCACCGAATCATGGCAGTGGGTCACGGACGAGCTAAAGACGCGCCCACGCAAGACCACGCTCATCTTGGACGCTGGCGGATTGAACAATCCGATAAAGGACATGCTGCCACGCGGATTGAACGTCATCCAATTGACCGGCACCGAATTCCTCGCATCACAGCAAGGCTTTCTTGACCTGCTGAACGAGGGACGGTTCAAGCATACGAACAACCCACAATTGACTGCCGAAGTGCAGAACGCGCAGAAGCTCAAATCCGGTTCGGACGACCAGTGGAAGTTCGCTCCGATACGCAAGACCGAAACCACGGCGGGCTTGAAGGGCGTCAGCATCGCGGCATGGTATCGCGGCGTCAACCGTCCGAAGGAACGCAAGGTCAGGGAGGTGATTGCCTGATGGGCAAGGATACTGGACTCTACCATCGGAACCGTGCCATCCTGCGCGAACGCACCAAACGGACGGGAGCGCCCTGCTATTATTGCGGCGAACCGTTCTACTGGGGCCGCAACACCGCGCATCCGCTGGCGTTCACCGCGGACCATGTGATACCCCGCGCGGCCGGTGGCAGCGACAGGATGGACAATCTCGTTCCGGCGCACATGCAGTGCAACCGCGCCAAGTCGGACCACATATCAAGTCCTGCGACACGCAGAACACGAACAGCGACGAGAAGGTGGTAGAATAAATACCGTTACGCAGCAATGTGTAGCTCCTCTCTTGTGATTCTGGTTTGCACAGCACCCCGTTTGACGAAAGTCAGACGGGGTGTTATGCTATGTCTTGGAGATGGTTGGTAGACAATCAGAGCTTCGTTCATCATGCCGAAACCGACCGTCTCCCTTAAAATGTACTGACTTGAACCGCCCGGCGCAGTCGTTAAACAATGCAGGGCATACCCACGGGCGACCGTGGGGTCGAGGCGCACACAGCCGGAAACAATCGTGGTAGAGGCCGAGTCGGGGCCATGCAGAAGGCCGACACCATCCACCTCAACCACGAAAGGCAGTCATGTCTCTAGCGACAATCGAACTGAAGCCCGGCTTCGTTGACCGCAAGCTGATTTCCAACCAGCCCGCAGCAGGAGCCATCGCCAAGATTTCCAACAGCACTCCAATCGACCTCATCGGCACCCAGATGCAGACCATCGACTTCTCCGGCGAAATGGGAATCTTCGGCGAAGGCGCCACCGGCGAGACCGATGCCGAAAAGAAGAAGTCTTCCAGCGACGCCACCAACGGTGTCGTGACCATCAACCCCATCACTTTCTACATCTCCTATCGTTTCCCGAAGAAGTTCCTGCAACTGTTCGGCGTTGACGGCGCCTACAATCCGACCGACGCCACCTTCCGAGCCGGTTCGCCGCAGACCATGCTTCAGAGCATCCTCGCGCAGCCGTATCAGGCCGGAATCCTCGACCAGTACCGCACGTACGTGAACCGCGCAATCAGCCGCGCCCTCGACTTCGCCCCCATCTTCGGCGTCAACCCGGCCACCAAGGTCGAGTCCACCGTCGCACGCACCAACGGATACGTGCTCGCCCAGGCCGGAGAAATCAACTACAAGCCGGGCACCGGAGCCGAAGCGGCCACCGCGTTCAAGCAGGCGGTGCGTCAGGTCGCCGCACAGGGCGACGCGTCCGCACAGGGCGTCACCACCTCCGCATACTTGGCCGCAATCGGCGATGGCCTCACCACCATTGGCACGCCGACCCAGTATGCGGCCGACGTTCCGCTCATCGGCAACATGGTCAACCTTGGCGGCGTCACCCTCGCAGCATCCAACACCGTGTCCGACCCAGCTGCGGCCACCGGCTCCGGCCAGCTGACCGAGAAGGTGCTCGATGCGGTCATCGGCGACTTCGCCAACCGTTTCGTCTGGGGCGCAATCCCGCTGTCCGGCATCGAAGTGTTCGACTCCGGCAACCCTGATAATTCCGACGAAGGCGACTTGGGCGCAGTCAACAAGGTGATGCTCCGCACCGAAGTCGCAATCGGCTGGGGCTTCATCGGCGGAACCAGCAAGTTCTACGCCATCACCCACGCCACCGAGTGACACCATCCACACACATGGGCGGCGGAAACGCCGCCCATCCACTGATTGAACACAACAACGAAAGGAATTGAGATGGGCGCAAAGCAGTCTTCCGAAAATGTGACATTCTCGAAGCCGGGCACCAGTGCCAACAAGTCCGGCTATATTTGGGTCGCCCCACTGGGTACCGCCATCCCCACCGACGCCACCACCGAACTGGACACCGCGTTCCTCGGCCTCGGCTACCTGTCCGAAGACGGTCTGACCGAACCCGCATCGTTTGAGTTAGGCGACGATATTGTGGCCGCTGGTGGCGATACCGTCGCACAGGCAGACCCGACCTTCTCCAAGACGTGGACTGGCACTTGCATCGAAGCCCTGAACGAAGACCTGCTCAAGGTCGCCTACGGCTCCACCAACGTGACGGTCGAACATGCATCCACGACAAAGGATGGCTCTATCACCATCAAGGAGCAGGCCGGTGACATCGAGCATCATGTCATCGTCATCGATGAAATGCTGAAGGGTGGCCGCAAGCGTCGTAACGTGATGGCCGACGCCACCTTCCTCATCACCGGCGACATCAGCCACGTGCATACGGCTCTCGTGAACTTCGAGTTCACCATCACCGCCTATCCGACCGCCACCCAGCCCGCACAGACCCAGTACATCACTATCCCAAAAGCGTAAGCTCTCCAAATCAGACGCTGACAGTCACCGTATCCGACAGTACGGTGGCTGAGGCGCGATGTGGATTGTCGGAGACTGGGGTCAAACTCAGCCATGGTCACGCAATACCGGCGTGAAGATGGTCAAGGGTGATGATGATGTCTATACTGGCGAACTCTCTCTTCCGAAGGGCACCAAGTTCGACATCAAGATTCTGAAATCCACGGTCTCCACGACGAGTGGTGGTAATAATACTTGGTCTGCGGTCAGGTATGCCAGCACTCTAAATACATCCGTTTCGCACGATTTTGGAGAGTTCACCTCCAATCTGATTCCCAACGGCAACTTCGACGAAGGGTTTGTAAAATGTGCACCTTCCTCTGTAATTACAAAAAACAGTGCGGCTAATAGTGCGCCAAATGTCGCAACCTTTTCGGCGTCGACATCGACATCGGCAACGTCAGACGTGTTTACCATACCGCCTAATCAGACGCTACGACTCACTGGGTATTGCATGGGTTGGGATGTTGGACAATCTGGCACGGTCTTGATACAGGTTGTTTCGCCACAACAGGAAGTGTTGTCAGAATCCAAGTGGGTGATAACCTCAGACGGTGGTTGGATTGCGTTTAATGAGACGTTTGCAACAGGTGGAACACCGTTGGAATGCAGTGTCAGACTGGTAAACAACAATCCCGGCTCGACACTACTGTTCGACTCGCTCAGTCTCGTCAGTCTGTGACCAACATACCCCACGCCGGCCACGGCGTGGGGTATCCTTATATAGAAAGGCAACGAAAGGAAATCCAATGACAAAACGCAAACCCACCATCACCATCGAAGACTTTAACGACGGATGGGCCGACGCCTACGCGAAACTCCTCCGCAACCGCAAATTCCAGCAAGCCATCCACAGCGACAGCATGGAAGACAGCGTGGAAACCGTATGGCTCATCGACAGGCTCATGCAGGCCGTACTGACCGAAACCAAGTACGAGCAGCTTATGAACGCGGTTGACGATGACATCATCGACGCATGGGAATACCTGTCGGGAAAATTGCCGACAATTACGGAATCACCGTCGAAAGACTGACCTATGCGATAAACCCGGACAAGTGGGATAGCCAAATACTGGCTGATTTCGCAAGCCAATACGGTAGCCCACGGCAATACACCATATTGGAACGGGCGAAACTCATAGGCACGTTCGGAGCGACGGCACGACTGCTCGACATCATCCAACAGTCAACGCTCGCCCCCTACTCCGGCAAGGGACGGAAACCGAAAAGCGTATTGCCGGAAAACCGGAAGAACACCAAGAATGAGGATGATTACGAACTCGATTCGATGAACACTGAAGACATTGACAAGGCGTTGGGTCTTCGCCGAAAGGAATAGCAGATGGCAAAGGGTAGCATCGCGACCGCGTGGATACAAGTACTCCCATCGTTGGAAGGCTTGCAGTCCGCACTTGTCAAGGCAAGTAAGGGCGCGGTGCTCACCCCCGCCATCCAGCCTAAACTGGCATCCGGCACAAGCCGACTTTTCGCTTCGAACGGCTTGGGCATGTCCAGACTGTTTTCCGGCTCGTTCAATAAGAGCCTCAACCTGCAAGGCGGCGTGAAAAACGCGCTTAACGGCGTGTTTGCCTCCTTCGGTTCGAGCGGACGGCGTTCTGCCAACGCCTTCGGCAACGGCTTCGCAAACCTCGACCTCAGCAAGTATCTGAACGCCGCCGCCGCCATCGCCGCGGTCGCATCGGTCGGCAAAGCCGTCAAAACCGTCACGTCCGACATCGTTGAAATGGGCAACCAGTGGGGTCAGACCACCGCCATGCTGAAAAACGCGGTAGGCGCCACCGGAGATTATAAAAGCTCGCTCGAAACGTCGCTGAAATACGCGAACAAGGTCGGTGTCACCACGGACGATTTCATCCAGTCCGCGGCACGTCTCCGCACGCTCGCGCCGGAAGTCGTGACCAATTACGGCGACGCTGCGAAGTTCACCGAACTGCTCGACATGAATATGATTAGCACAGGCGCATCCACGCAGGAAGCGTCCAGTGCCATGCGTCAGATTACACAGGCGTTAGGCAAGGGCATCGTCAACGGCGACGAGTTGAATTCCATCATGGAGAACTCGCCGCAAATCGCACGAATGCTCGCCAAGCATCTCAACGCTTCCGTAGGCGACCTGAAACAGTTGGGCAAGGAAGGTTCAATCAGCGGCCAAGCGCTCTACGATACGGTGCTTGAGAACGCCGAAGCCATCGAAAAGCAGTTCGCCTCCATGCCCGTCACGGCAGACCGCGCGTGGAACAGCATCAAGAACACGATTGGCGCAAGGTCGGCTGAAGCCGCTACCGCATTGTCCGCGAATCTCGGCAAGGCGTTGACCGCCATTTCCGGTTCGGGCATGGTGGACACGTTCGGCGAAATGCTCGCAGGATTCGTGCCATTGTCGAACGCGGCCGCGACGTTGGCAGGAACGTTCGTCAACCAGCTCGCGCCAGCCGTCAACAAGGCGTTCAACGTGCAGCAGGTCGAACAGTTCCTCTCCCCGTTGACGAATCTCATCAGCCTGAACTCGCAGAACGCCAACCTCCTATCCTCCTTGAGCGATATGCTGAACACGGTGGGCGTAGTCGGCGCAACCGCGTTCTCCCTCATGGTCGCCACGAACGACCGGTTCGCATCCCGCATCCCGTTCATCGGACGCGCGCTGGTCAACGTTAAGACCGCGCTCATCAATCTTGGTTCCCACTTCACTGACATGTTCGGCGCGGCTGTGTCCGCCTCGTCCGCGGTCATCGACAAGCTCGCATCCATGGCTGACGCGATGTCGAAAACGCTGTCTGAATCGACTAAAGCGCAGAACGCGCTCGGCAAGTTCAACGTAGCGTTTGAAGACTTGGGGACGTACGCGTTCAGTTTCGGCGAGAAAGGCGCTGAAGGCTTCGAAATCATCCAACAGGCCGCGACCAACCTGCGGAATGGTGTAGGACAGGCGTCCGAGAATGTGAAGCTGCTCCAAACCGGTTTGAACGCGATGGGCGCCGACGCCGACGCGCTTCCCGAAGCGTTCCTCAAAGCGTTCGAAACCCTCAACACCGAAGTGGATGCCGCCGCACGGAAGAAGGCTCCATCCCTCATCCAAGCGTTCCGCGACATTCGCGCCGCCGCCGACACCATCGTCGTGGATTCGGACGTCTACCGTTCGTTGGACACGGCCGGACAAAGCGCGGACATCTACCGTGACAAGCTCGTGCAGGTTGGACGCGAGTTCAAGGAGCTTACCGGCCTGAACATTCCAGACATGTTCCTCCCCTTGGTCGGGTCCGCCGTGTCCGCGTCCGACAGCATCATGCAGACGTTCGGCAACCTGAAGGCCGGATTGTCCAACTATGCGGCGAACACGGCGCAGCAGTGGGCGCCGGTCAAGGAGATTTTCGCCGAAGCCTTCTCAAACGCCGCGGCATCCGTCAAGACGAAGATGGCAGACATGCGTGCCGATGTCGAATCCGGCGTGCTCTCCATGGTCGAGAACGTGCGAGGCAAGGCGTCCGAATTCAAGGTGGCGTTCGGCGAGATGCTGGACGTGACCGGTATCGGCGACACCGTGTCCAAGCTTGGTGCTGTGGTCGGCAATGGGCTTTCCTCCGTCAAGGGCGCGCTCAAGTCGTTCGGCTCCGAAGCGGCATCCGCGTTGTCGGAGCCGTTCGGCGGTCTTGCCGAAAAGGTTTTCGGCTCGTTCAAAGGTCAGAACCCGTTCGCACCGTTGACGTCCGCAGCTAAGACTGTGAGCGCCGGACTGTCCACCACGTTCGATGGCGTCGTGTCGCGTCTTGCCGGACGGTTCAGCCCGCTGGCGGCTGCTGGAAAGACCGCGTTCGCCACCATCGGCTCCGCCGCGTTGAAGGTGTCTTCCGGCGCGTTGAAGGGCTTCAGCGTGGCCTTAAAGGGAGTCGGCGCGGCAATCGGCAAGATTGGCGACATCGCATCCCAGTTGGGCGTGACAGGCGCGATATTCACCGGCCTGACAGCCGGATTCCAGACACTGTTCAAGCTCGACCCGTCCCAGATGGTCGGCAAGTTCGACGAATGGCAGAAGAGCCTCGACAATACGCTTACCGGCATCCAGACGAAGCTGCCCGCCATGGCGAGCGCGTTCGCCGCCGCTCTCCCGCAGATGGTGTCGAGCGTTACCGCGGCGCTGCCGGGCATCGCCAATGCGCTCATGAGCGTTGGTCAGACGCTCGCACCCGCGTTGATGACGATACTGCCGCAAATCACCCAAGCGTTCTCCGACATGTTCGCCCAGCTGCCCGGGCTTATCGCCACGTACGGACAGCCGATGCTGGAAGCGTTCGGCACGCTGTTCGCCACATTCGCCGGACAGATTCCGTCGCTTATGACCTCGCTTGGTCAGGCGTTGGTGGCTGGCGTTCAAGCCGCGTTCAGCGCCGTCAGCGCCAATAGCGCTGCGGTGGCCGGATTCATCAGCGGATTCGGCGCGTCCTTGGCTTCCGGCCTCCAAACGTTGGGCGCCACCGTGGTGGCCGTGCTCCCGACCATCGGACAGAGCATCGCCACCGCGCTGCCGACACTGATTCCGGCATTGATGTCCGCCATCACGAGCGTGATAACCTCGTTGGCCGCAGCATTGCCGGGCATCGCCGTCGCCATCATCAACCAGCTGCCCGCCATCATCGGCGGATTGGCGACCGGCATCCTTAACGGTCTGCCAACATTGATAGGCGCTTTCGTCAGCGTTGTGACCAGCATCGCCGCGAACTTCCCGGCCATGTTCATGGCCGTCGCTCGCGCGGTTCCCGGGATTATCGGGAACATCGCCCGACCGTTCTCCGGGTTGGGTGGCCGTATCCTCGGCTTCATCAGAGGCATTCCGGGCCAAATCATGGGCCTGTTCGCTGGCGCTGGCTCGTGGCTGGTCAATTCCGGCGCCGCGTTGATGAACGGCTTCAAGCAGGGTATTCTCAACGCGGTCGAAAGCGTGAAAAGCGCGGTCAGTGGCGCGTTGCAGAAGGTGCGAGACTTCTTCCCGTTCTCTCCCGCTAAGGTCGGCCCGTTCTCCGGCTCCGGCTATACGAGCGTGTCTGGCGAGCATCTTATGCGAGATTTCGGCAAGGCCATCGGCGCCCAAGGGGCGTTCGTGCGCGGTCAGGTCGACGGCGTGCTCGGTTCCTTGGATTTCGACCAGATTGACGCGACCAATCTTGGCATGGTGTCGGCTCCGCAGCTTAAAGGCTATACTGGAATGGTGTCGGCTGGCGACCAGCGGTATGCTGGCGGCGTCCACATCGACAATGTGGTTGCAAGCCCGTTGAGCGACGTGGAACTGGTGGCCCGCCGATTCGGATACGCTTTGAACAATGAGATGATTGGAAGTGTCAGACCTTGAGCACGATAACCGTCACCGTGGGTGACATCACGCTTTACGGCGATGCCGGACACGGGTTCACATTGGTGTCCATGAGCGGTTTCGACGATTTGCCGTCAGCCAAGACCGAACAGGATTCTTGGGCTAGGGCTGACGGCAACGCCATTCCCGGCAACACATACTATGAGGGGCGCACAATCACCATCAACGGATACTATGCGACCAGTACGGTCGAAGACACGGACGAGATGATGCGCCGTCTCCGCGGCATGGCCGGACGTTTGGTTCCCGTCACCGTACAGAAGGGCAATGGCATCGTATTATCGTGCGATGCGGAACTCAGGTCGATGACCGTGGACGAATACCGGTATCGAGGGAAGGCCGCGTTCCAGATTGGACTGCTCGCGCCATCCCCCTACCTGTACGGGCCGTTGCGCTCGCAGACGGTCGGCGTGCCGACAGACGGCGAAGGCATCACCGACCCGCTGCTCGACCCATTGTCCGAAGGCGATGTCGGCAATCCGGGACGTGTCGCCATCACCGGCAGCGGTTTTGCGCCGACGCATCTTGTCGTGAAAATCAGAGGCGGACTATCCGAAGGCGTGCGCATCCACTGCATCGAGACAGGCGAAGCGGTCGAATTCCACCGTCAAATCAACCCCGACGAGACGATGGTGTTCGACTTCGACGACGAGCGCGTGCTGTTTCAGAACCAGTCGGATTTGAGCATGTTCCTCACCGAAGAGAACTGGTTCCGTCCTTCCGGTGATGCGACGATACAGTTCACGCCGTTGGGCGTGCAGTCGGGAGAGCCGACGATGACGGTCGAATGGAAGGAGGCTTGGCGGTGAAGGTCTATCTCGCTGACCTGCTTACCGGACGCCGCATCATCCCATTGCCGCACACGTCGGCGGAATGGGAGATGAGACTGAACGACACGGATTCACTCACTGTCAAAGTGCCCATCTACGCCTCGACGGACGATACGCGCGTCCAATATATCGCCAACGATGCGCGACTGTTGGATTTGAGGAACACCGCCGCCATCGGCAAGACCGTCATGGTCGCAGAAGATGATGGGCTGACGGTCGGCGGAGTACTCATGCGTCGAGACTATGACGCCGACTCGGGCATCCTTACCTTGGTCGCTTCAGGCATGTGGACGTATTTCGACCATAGGACTATTCTTCCGGCGAAGGCGATGGGTAAAAGCCTCATCAAGTCGGATGGTTCGCCGGACACCCAATACGACACGCACTATAAGAACGTCACATGGAATACGGTCGCACGCAATCTCGTCGAACAGGCGATGAGCTGGCCCCACAGCAGCGTACCGGTCGTGTTGGAGACAGTGGAGGTCGGCAAGTCCGAAGCGAACTATCAGGCGGTCGATTTGAATTACGTCGGCGAAGTGCTGACGAACATCACGAACTACCAGAACGGTTGCGACATCGGATTCTTCCCAACGCGCACGGCCGACGGTCTCGGCTACGAGTGGCATATGAAGACCGGCCATCCGCTGCTTGGCGGCGAAACCCACCATTTCAGCGCGTCCGCCTTGCGGCCGGGCATCGCATCCCTGTCCGCCACGGATGATGGCGACAAGCTCGCCTCGCTGCAATGGTTCACGTCCGGCAAATCCGATGATAAGACGCTCGTCGTATCGGCCTACACGGATGTTCTGGAAAATGCGGGAGCGCCGATTTGGGAGAGCGTGGATTCCAGCCATTCGACCGTGAAGCTGCAGAACACGCTTCAGGCGTATGCGAATGAGGCCGCAGCCGTCTACTGGCAACCGGTGTCGTCCACTGAGGCGAAAGTGCATCGCGGATACCTGCATTCGGTGAATCAGACGCTCGCAAACTATACGGTCGGCGATTACATCAGGTTCACGACGAAGGGTGACTGGTATTATGTGGATGGCGCGCATACGCGGCGCATCACCGGCATCAAGGCCGATGAAAGCTCGAATTGGATTACGTTCACCCTTGGTGACGTGTTCGACGGTGTGAAAGTGACGGTGGAATGATGGAAATCGTAGTGCATCAGGGCGAATCCGCTGACGGCACCCCTTTAGCGGCGGATGACACGGATGTGCTCGACGTGAAGAATCCCGCTCAGGCGACCAACAAGCTCGTATCCACCCTGAACGAGTATGGTCGGCGTCTGCGCGAATTGGAGAAACCTTCCGGCTCGCAGCTGACTCAGGCGATTCAGAAGGTGTTGGACATCAGCGCGAACATCGACCAGACGGTTGCCGCATCCATCAACAGGAACTCGTACAACCGGCCGACCATCGACGCGAAGTGCAATGCTTGGAATTGGGGAGTGTTGTCCACCGACCGTGGTGGCACGCACACGACGAACGCCTACAACAATCTGTTCACGGTCGGCTCATGGCGCGCGGTGTGGGCGTTGTCTGACGGAACGATGGGCACGTCGCAGTCCAGCCGCAAGGTGAAGCAGGATTTCATGAAGCCGGAAATCACGTTGGGGCAGATGCGCTCCGTGGATTGGACGCTCTACCGTTTCATCGATGACGTGAACCGGAACGGCGATAGTGCGACCATCCATGTCGGCATGATTGCCGAAGAGTTGGATGACAACGGTTTGGGGCAGTTCGTCGAGTATAATGATGACTACGAGCCTGTCGGCATCAACTATCCGATGCTGGGCGTGTGGGCGATACATGAGGCACATCTCGCCCATGACCGTATCGACGAATTGGAGTCGCGCCTGAAGGCGCTGGAAGGAAAGATTGATAATGACGTTGAGAAATAGCATCTTCGCAGTGTCCGGCAATGCGTCGTTTATGGATGCCCGCCGCGACATGAGCGGCTTGTTCGTCTGCGATAAGACCACGATGCTGCCGATTGCGGGCATCCTCGACCGCTCGCAGGACAATCTCGTCACCGGCAACAGCAATTCCATGACGGTGACGGTGCATCCGTTCAACGCGGTGCTGAACCGTTACGGAGCGCTGCTTATCCAGAACGATGGAAACGTGAACGTGCCGTTGAAGGCCGCGCCGTCCGCTAATTCGCGCATCGACGTGGTGTATGTGAAGCAGCAGGAGACGCGCTCGCCGATGTCGGACGATTCGGATTCTCCTGTGTTCGGCGTCGTGCAAGGCGTGGCAGCGGCGACGCCCGTGGCCCCCGGCGTTCCGTCTGGCGCTTTGGCTTTGGCTCAAGTATTGCTTCCGGCTGGCGTGTCGAACACGGCCGCGTCCGACGTGGTCATCACGCAGACGTATATTGGTGCGGCCATGAAGGGCGACATGCTGCGCGTGCAGACTTCCGCCCAGCGTGACGCGCTCACCACAGTGCCTGAAGGCACGCTGCTGCATAACGTGGCTGATAATTGCGATTATGTCAGGAAAGACGGTAAGTGGAAGTTCGAAGGACTCTTCACGGAGAACAACCTTCTCAACAAGAACAATGCCGGATGGAACGTCGTGCAGATTCGCGGCGCCGCCCACAATGGCATTGCGAGCGGGTTCTTCTGGTTCAATCGCGCCGGAGATTGGCGTGATGCAAAAGCTTGGGAGAGTTCGCACGTAATTGACCTTCCTGACTCTCTTAAGGCTGTTTCCATCGACCTGAATACCGCCACGTCAAACAAGGATACGGTGCTGCAAGTCATCGACAGCAGTATCAGCATCCGTCCGACCGCGAACCGTGACTTCCTGAAAGGGGAATGGCTCTCCGGTAATTTCTCCTTCCAGCTGGCGTAGTTCGATTGGAGGGCTTAGCCGATATTGTAGGTGAAAACGGCGGAAGCGACGCGAGACCCTGAAGAGCCGCCGACATATTCGACGTACACTTCGCCGTTGTCTGTAACGCCTGCAAGGGTTGGAAAATAGCTGTCTCTCGTTGGCGCATAGACGTATTCGGAGTTTGCCGGATAGAATGCGGAGTTATTTACCTGTCCGACAACCACCTTCGAACCCCAGCCGGTCAGATTGATGTTCGCGGACAGCAGGCCGATGTTTCCTGTACCGCCAGAAGCCCACATATGCACCTTGTCCGCACCGAGGTGAATGTCGCGACTCGGCATGTTCCATCCACGCCACTTATCGTCTTTCCTGACATAATCGCAATTATCGGCTAGAATGGTGCCATATGAGCACTGATATTATCGTCGCCCTAGTGACCGGCTTATGCGCCATCGCGGTCGCAGCGGTCACTTGGGCGCAAAACAGGCGCGGCGACCTGAGCGAAGCCTACCGGCGACTCTCGGAAGCCCAATTGAACATGCAACGGGAAATCGACCGGCAGGACGAGAAGCTTGCCGAATTCATTCAGGAACGCGACGAACTTCGCTATCAGGACGATTTGAAAACCTCATACATTCGTGCGATGGGGCATTGGCTGAACGAACTTTGCAAGGTTCTCGACCCGGGGTTTCTGAAACAGCATCCGAAGCCGAGGCTTCCCGACGCGCTGCGGAGTACAATAGAACCGTTGGCAGACGCCAACAGTAAGGAGCAGTGAATGTTGTTCACTAAGGATTTTTGGATTGACACGTTGGAGCGTGCAATCCGCACCGCATGTCAGGCCGCATTGTCGGCTGGCGTGGTCGGCGGCGTCGGCCTGTTCCAAGTGGATTGGCTGAACGTCTGTGGCATCGCCTTGGTCGCGGCCATCGCAAGCGTGCTGACGTGCGTGGCTTCGAGCGGCAAGACCGATTCAATCAGTCCGGCATCCTTCGCAATGTCCGATAAGGCGAAGGTGGCCGGCAAGCATATTAAGGATACGGAGGTTTCCAAATAATGAGGATTGTGGACATCAGCAACTGGAAGGCCGACATTGACCCTTCCAAGATTGACGCCGATGGCGTTGTAGTCCAGTGCACTTGGGGCGCTGGCGAATGTTCGAACGACCATGGTCTGATGAATTCCGTGTGGGTTGGCGCCGACGCGAAGATTCAGGCCGCTGCCGCCCGTGGCTTGGCGGTTGGCTACATGCACTATATCCGTGGCGTCGGCGCTTCGGAGGAAGCGTATTTCTTCGCCGAACACACCAAGGGTTATCTTGGCAAGTTCGTGCCGTGCGTCGACTGGGAGGCGGACGATAACGCCGCTTGGGGCAATCGAGCCTATCTCGACGAATTCCTGTACCAGTATATCCGGCTGACCGGCGTGAAGCCGCTCGTGTATGCCCAGCGTTCCGAAATCCCATTCATCAAGGATATTTGCATCAAGCATGATTGTGGCATTTGGGAGGCGTGTTACGCTTCCATGGATGCGGTCGGCTGGCAGGATGCCGATTCGATTTGGTCTTATATCGCATATCCGATGCGCCAGTTCACGTCGAACGGTCATATCGGCGGCTATGCCGGTTCGCTTGATTTGAACTATTTCGCTGGCGATAAGGCAGCTTGGGACAAGTATGCTGGCGTTGGTGCGGACACTCCTGTGAATCCGGCTCCTGTGCCGGTGGTTTCCCCTGCTCCTACCGTGGTCGCCACCACGTATGAGGTTGCGGTCGATGCGTTGAACGTGCGCACCGAACCGTCGTTGAAGGGGCAGGTTGTCACCAGTTACAGTCGCGGGGAGAAGGTCGTGTTGGACGGTTGGGGCGCTTATGCTGACGGCTTCCTGTGGGGTCGCTATGTCGGCGCTTCTTCGGGTCAGCTGAGGTATGTCGCCATCGGCACTGATTCCGGTAGTGACTGGTATTTGACAATGTGCCGTTGACCGTGATACAATGAGGGCTGTTGGAAGTTTTTCCAGCAGCCCTCCTTTGGTTTCTCCTCAGCCCCCGCAAGGTTCATGCGGGGGCTTTCTCTTTACTCGTCCAACAGTACGCATGCCACAGTCACTAGGATTGCCGTCGCCGCGTATACGACGAAGGCACGCGTGTCCCATTCGTCACACGCCCACATGATGGCCGCTACGAATCCCAGCAGAGCGGTGTTGCCGATGATGAGTTTCAGGATTTCCATATCAGAACTTCTCTCCCTGCGCTTCCATCTTCTGCTTCATGCGCCACACCTTATGGTCTATCATGCGCCGCAAGTCGGATGGTTTCAAGCTGTATATTTCGACCAGCAGGTCGAAGCATATCAGCGCGTCGGCCATTTCCTCATACAGGTTTTCGATAAGCTCGTTTCGGCTGACCATATTGGTCGGGTCTTCGGGATTGAAGCGCTTGAGCTTGCTGATTGCCTGAATGAGTTCGGCGAATTCCTCCATGCAGACAGTGGATTGCGTGTCGACGCCGTACCGTGCGATGCTTCGCATTTTCACGGCGCTTTCCTGTTCGGGGCTTAGATAGTATTTACTGCTGTCACGCCAGTCTTGTTCAATCGCCACCGCGCAACCTCCAACATTTCGTACAATATCCGTTGAACAGGAACGTTTCTTTCGTGGTGAGTTTTTTTAGGCAATGCTTGCATAGCGTCGGGTCGAGGTGGGCTAGTCCTCTAATAAGACTCATCTGGATACTTCAATCCTTCCTGTCTGTCTTCGTCCGTCAACGCCGAATCGATTTCCTGCTTGCAGGTTTCGCACAGCATTTCTGGATACCATTCCTCTAATGTCATGTCTCGACCGCAGTCAAGGCATTGTCTTGGTGACTTCATATCATACCTCCACCGCGGGCTGCGGAGCGTTCTGGTTCTGATAGTGGCCGACCATGCCGTACGGTTTCACCGCCGCATCGTTCAGGTATTCGAACGAGACTTGGCCGATTCGCATACCGGGCCTCAGCATGATGGGGAAACTGTTCTCGTTCTTCAGCTCGACGGTGATGGTTCCGATGAATCCGGCATCGATGAAGCCTGCCGTCACGTGCGTGCAGAGTCCAAGTCGGCCAAGGCTGCTTTTCCCGTCGAATCGCGCCATCATATTGTTTGGGAGGCTGATTTTCTCCACGGTGGCGCCTAGGACGAACTGTCCGGGCTGAAGCATGTAGCAATAATCGATTTTGACGGGTTTGGTGTGGATGCCGTGCAGCGTATGGTCGCCGCCGTCCGCGTAACAGCCTTTCAAGTCCTTGGCGTAGATGATGATGGTGTCTTGCAAGGTCACGTCATACGAGTTGGGGTTCAACTGTTTTTCCGTGTATGGCAGGATGAGGTCTTGATGGTCCACGCACTGTTCGATGGTGATGTCGTTCAGCATTTCCTTCTCCTTACTTGTCGCAAAGGCGCTGCAACAGTTCCTTGTCGCTTATCGGTTTGATTTCGTACAGGTACATCGCGCATGCGGATGGGTTTTCCATCTTCGCTTCTGCGGGGAACCGTTCTTTGAGTTCCTGCACGGTCATGCCGGTGAGTTTGGCGAACATGTTCCATGTCCAAGGGCTGGCCTCATAGTCGCCGAACGGGGTTTCTTCGAGGATGGTGGCGTTGCCGAGATGCGTTCCCGTGAAGGCGTCCGTGAATACGAAAGCCACGGTCTCGTATGGCGATTGGGTTTCGCGGAGGATGAAGCTTGTCTCCCCGGATTCTATCTTCCGCCATTCCTCACGGCCTACTGTTAGTCGCGTCACATTGCGGTTATCGCTAGTCATCCTTTTTTTCCTTCCTGCATGAACGCCAATGCCATTGCGAGGTAGGCGATGGCGTCCAGATACGAGTCTTCCTTTTTGGGGTCGTATTTGATGCGTTCGATTTTCAGTTCGGCCATCATGATTGCCACGTCCACTTCCGCATCGGCGCAGCCGAACCATCGTTTGGAAATGTTCTGGAACATGGTGCGCGGATTGCCGTATTCCTTGGCTTTCTCGCCGTTGAGCATGTCGTTCACGCGGACGAAGTTGTCGGCGATGCGTTCGTAGATGCCTGTCGGAGTGTTCGCGGTTTTCACGATTGGCGGGTCGATAAGGATGTCGGTTTTCGGCCCGTGATAGTCGGTGGGAATCGCCTTGTTGACGCCTTCCATCACTTCATCCCAATTGCTTTTCCTTGATGATGTCATCGAGGGTTTTCCTTCCTTCTATCACGTCCATGACTTTGCGGTTCCATGGCGTGTCCGGTACGAGTATGCGCTGCCGTCCTTGATATGGACTACCGCGTCGCACCAGTCTTCGGTTGGCCTGCTCCCAGTCGGCGTATGTCCATGGGAGGTCGAGCCATATCTGGTCTTTTATGAGATGCTGTAGGCCATCCACGCCGGTGCCCATGGACTGCGGGTTGGCGACTATGAGCCGGTATCCTTCTCGTTCTTGGGCGGTCATGGCAAGGAATGTCTTCGCGTCCGTGCATGGCGTCCAAGTCCGGTAGATTTCGTCTCTTACCGCTTTGAACCGCGTCCATACGAGCAGTGGTGTATGGTCTTCGCGTCTCTTGGCCTCATCGTATACCGTTTTGAGTTTGGACACGCCGAACCAGTAGGATTCTCCACGGTCTTCGGTCTTGTAGGCGAAGCCGTCGTCGAGTTGGGCGAGTTTGACGGCTGCGGCGCTCGCGCTTGCCGCGTACACGTCTTCGGCCAATTGGTGGGTGTTCGTCCACTGTTCGAGCGCCATATCCTCCTGTTCTGTTTTCGGCGAGGGGAGCCATTCGACTTGTGGCAGCGGGTTGCCGCCGCGTCGGATGTCCAGTACGAGCTTTTGCAGTTGTCGGCACGCTTCCTCGACCATGGGCTTGGAATACGTGTATTTGACCACTGTGCGCCCTTGCACGCTCATCGTGTAGGGTTTGCCGTATCGCGTCCTGAAAGCCCCTAGAGTGCGCCAAGAATCGCCTAATAGGGCCGTCCTGTCTTTGGCGTGCGGGTACATAACCACGGTCTGCCCGTACAGGTCTTCCAAATCCTTAGGAGCGGGCGTGCCGGTCAGCATCAGCACGTCCTTGGCAAGGTCGCTGATGCCCTTCACGACTTTGGAACGTCCGCTCCTAGGATTCTTCACCATGTGGCTTTCATCCACGATGAGGCTGAAACCGTCCGGCACCTCACCCAGCTTGCCCGCCATGTTGTATGACACCACGAGGAAACGGTGGTCTTCCGGCCAACCACGCTTGCGGTAGTCTTCGATGGTCAGCGCCTTGCCGTGCGACCATTGGCTGATTTGCGGCAGCCACGCGGTCTTCACGACGCTTGCCGGACAGATGACGAGAATATGCTCCGCACCGTCCAGCAAGTCCATGCTGCGCTTCGTCTTTCCGGTTCCCGCCTCGTCGAAGATGAAAGCTCTCACTGTGGTTCCTTCCTGTGTTCGGCCTCCCACGCGGCTATGCGCTCGCGTCCTTCAGGCGTCTGCTTCCATCTACGCCAAGTCTGATAGCTGACGCCATGTTCGTCCTTGAATTTCTCCTGCCATCTGCGGCATGCTTCCAGACTTTCCTCACGATGCTGTTGCCGGTATCGCACCCAATAGTCGAGCATCTTCTCGTGGTTTTCGTTCATCCACTTCTTTTTGAGCTTCCGCTTATGCTCCGCTTTTTCGGGTGTCATGTCGGCGTAGCGGGTGACTGTGTTCTTCTTCTTGGCGGGGGGCATGGGCTTGGGCTGTCGCATCTGCTCGATGTCGGCCCAAGCGTCGCCGTCAAGCCATTCGGATACGCTACTTTTCATCGTGATGTCCCGAATGGTTGATGGCGTCGATGATGCCTTTGACCACACCGATAAGGATAAGGATGGCCGCCGTGACTCCAAGAATGGACAGGATGGTGGCGAGCAGGTACAGGCAGTTCATCATAAGCTCATGCATTTTTCTTCTCCTTCACTACGCTGAGACGCGTGGTCTTTGATGTTTTCTGGAATGGGGTCAGGTCGGCGGGATGCTGGCTGAAATACGCTTTGTAGTCGGTGGTGGTGCGCGTGGTTTCCGCCAGTCTTGCGACATGTCCGGCACATGACACTCGTTCGCCGGGGTGTTCGTCCAGCCATGTGGCGAGCTTTTCCTTCAGCGCCTCGTACCGGTCTTTCGCTTCCAATAGTTCGGCCAACAGTTGTTGTCCGCCATTGTCCGAATCCGTAGGCCGCATCGCACGCTCGTATTCCGTCGCATGCTTCTCCAACGCGCCCGCGTCCATCACGTCGGGGACGATTACGATGTCGAGCGTTTCCTTGATTCGTTCGGTGATATAGTCGGCGTTCAGCGTCTCCCATGACGGGGGGCGTTGCGCGTAGATGATTTCCGCATACTCCGTGTCCATCATGCGGGCCTCTATCTGCGCTTGTGCGGAATATTGGTTGCGCTGTTCCGTGGAGAGGAACGCGTAGGATGGTTTGCTTCCGGTCTTCACTTCGACGGTGTGCAGCAGGCCACCATGGTCACGGTATGCGGCGTCCAACGAGACGTGCATCCTGCCGTCAGTGTAGAAGCTGTTGTCATACCATGCGAGCTGTCCGTTCTCCAGTTTTTCGACCGGAGTGTTCTTGTTGACGACGGCGAGCTGTAGATGCTCCGCATACAGCTTGACGAGCATTGGTTCCCAGATGCTGCCGAACTGCAACGCCGACTGCACGGCCGGAATGTCAGGCGGTGGGGATGGCAGTTGTCCGGTGGCGATGAAATGCGCGAGACTGGACGCGCCTATCGTTTCCTCGCGTGCTTTGAGCCATGTCTCACGGTCTTGGAAGACCCGGTATGTCAGATTTCTTTCGTCCATCTCATTTTTCCTTCCGAATCGACGATGAGGATTTCGTGGTACATGTTCGTCAAGTCGACCCAGTTTTTGTGGAACAGTGCGGTGTCGACGGCTTTCATGCCGTAGAGGAGCATGACGTTCGCGTTATGTTCGGCGAGCGCTTTGAGTTCGCGGCACTGGTCGGGGCTTGGCCTGCCTACCGTGCGTTTCAGTTCGATGAACCATACGTTGCTTAGCGTGTCTACGGCGGTCACGTCGGGGAATCCGTTGCGTGAGCGTCCTTCGGTTTTCTGCACGTACCATCCTTGCTGTTCCAATACTTTGATGAGACGGTCTTGGATGGCCGACTCCAATGGTTCCTGTTTGTGGTTATTCAGTTTCGGCATCGGCGTCCTCCTTGATGCGTACGGCGCTGACCCAGACGGCGTATGTGCCGTCCTCCTTTCGGCGTGTGGCCGCGGCGTAATCGACGTTTGGTTCCGTCCATGCGACGCGGTGCTTGCGGACATGGCAGGCGACGGCGTTCGCGGTGGTGCGTTTCTCGTACGAGCGGTATTCCGCCCATCTGCCTAGATTGCGTTTGAGCATCGCGTTGAACACGGTGGACGCCAGAATGCTAGAGGGGGGGGTGTCTAGGAATTTCGTCATTTGTTTTCCTTCGGTCTGAAATATGCTGGCATGATTGATTTTGGCAGGATTCTGCCTTCGCGCTCCAACCGTTTCGCGTGCGGGAACAGCCAGCCGCGCGACACGTTGAGCGCACGCGCGGCTTGGTCGATGTTCGAGCAGGTGGTGAGCGCGTCAATCAGCGTGTCGTCACTGTAGTGGATTGGCGCGTTCATGGGCGGTTAGAATTCCGGTTCAGGTTCTTCGACGCCTTCGCCGTCGATGCTCAGCTGCGCGTACGCGCCGAACTTGTGGGGGGCGGGGGTGTTGTTTTTTTCGACGCGAAGCAGCTGCACGCCGGTCAGGAAGTAGGTGAGCTTGCCTTCCTTGGTGCTGCCGATTTTGAACGCCACGTTGGCGAGCGTGCCGTCGCCCGGCTCTTCGGCCAGCTCCACGTCGTTGGCGTTCTGGTCGACGATGCTGGGCTTCCACTTCGAGGACAGGTTGACGAGCCACTTGCCATGCTGCGGCTGGGTTCCATCCTTGAGGGTAATTAAATCGCCGTCCTTGTAGCGCAGGTTGTCGCCATTGGCGCGCACGCCCAACTGTTTCGCGGCCGCCACGAGTTCCTTATGCACGTCTCCGTTCTTCGGGAACGAGAGCTGCAATTGGTAGTTCGCTTCGATGCCGCGCTGTTTCGCCGCGTCGGACTGATACTTGTCCTTGATGTGTACGAATCGGATTTCGCCCACCGCTTCGATTTCGAGCATGTTGTTTGCCATTTTGTTTTTTCCTTTCGGTTTTTAGTTGAATTCTTCTGTGAGGGAAGGGCGGGGGAGGGGGGCGGCTGTTTTGCCGTCATCGTCCATCACGGTTGTGAGGCCAAGCAGATGGATTAGGCCATAGCGTCGATAGTATGTTTCAAAGCTGCCAACCTGCTGGGCCGCGGCCGCTGGATACGTGTAGCTGCTGCTGACCGCCTCGCCATGCTTGACCATGTCCATGAGGTTTTCCCACTCGTGCGCGGACTCGTAGACGGCTATTGTGAGCGTGTTGTACACGGTTGGCATGTCAGTGTCGGCGCCGACTATCTCGCTTGCGCATACCGCTGTCCAACCTAGGCCGTGTTCCGTCATGCTGTTCTTGACGAGCTGCCAAACGTTGTCCAGCGTGGCGTACTTGTAGCCGTATCCTTCGGTTGTGCGTTTCACCGCTTCCACGGACCGCTGCACTGCGGCGATTCTGCTGAACACGTCGTGTCGTTTATCGTTCGCCATTATTGTTCCTCCTTTTTTCGAGTTCGTTTTCGATTAGCGTTTCGTCTATTGCGAGCCTATACGCGCGTTCGACGATATCGTCGAAGTCGCGTTGGGTGTGGGGGGTGTGTTCGTTGATTGCGTATCGAGCTATGGTGGCAAGGTCCTTGCCGTCCGGGTTCGCCTTATACGCGTCGATGCGGCTCTGCCACACGTCGTGTCGTCCTTGCAGCCATGCTTCCAGCGCGTTCTGATAGTCCTTGGCCGCGTACGGGATTGCCAAGTCGTATACGATTATGGCGGTTATCACGTCTATTCCGGCTTCAAGCGCCCTATCGGGCAGCATGCTTAGGAATGTTTCGACTCTGGCGGGAAAATATTCCGAAGGCTTCATTGTTCTACCTCATTTCTTTGATTTCATTGTTTATTATATCAGGGCGCGCCTCACGACACGCCCGAAAAATTCATCAGACATGCCACCACATGTTAGACACCCATACGCCGCGTGAGAGTTCAATCGGATCGCCCTCAAGCCATCTCAGACAGCCGTGGGGGGTTATAAGCGCGACATGCCCTTGCCCGTCAAACACAGAATTGTCGTATCCGCTCTCAATCCACGCGGCAACCATGTTGCGGGAGTCGGAAGCGTACGGGCCAGCCTCATAGTCGCGTGCGATGCCGTTATGCGCCACATAGCCCCTATCCGTATGGAATGGATGACAGTTGCGCGGTTCCACCGCGCCATGCGTGGCGAGCCTGAAGTGAAGCAGGCACGGGGCGTCACGCAACTGCTGCCAATGGCTGAAGATGAAGCCAACCACTTTCAGCGGGTCAACGTTCTTGAAGACCCTCAGGCGCTCGCCATCCCACCAGCTGACACCGCCCCCGTCATGGTTCGCCTCACTCATGGCTAGGATGTCTTCAGGTTCGGGCATGGCCCCCGGGACGGCTGTCACGATAACACACATTTTGTTTTCCTCCTTAATGGTGGGGGCGGGACGTTCCTGCCCCCGAAGATTTGTCAGGCGTTGCCGCGCGTGGCGGCGATATGCTTGCGGATACGCGCGTAATGTTCGCTCAGTTCGGGGCGTCCAGCACGCTTGAGCAGACGCAACGCGGTACGTTCCAGCGGTTCCGCAACCGGCTTGCCGTGGGATGCGCGTGCGATACGGCTGCGGATAACGTTGGCGGTCACACGTGCGGCGGTGTCGCCATGCAAGCCGACGTATTCGCATCCGTTCCAAATGTTGTCACCGCTGTGCGCATGGTAGAGGTGGAAGCGGTCGAAAATCGGGGCCTTGTCCCCCGCTTCAATCATAACCGTGGCCTGTTGCACGTAGCGGTGCAGCGGACGCAGGTTGCGGGATGGCAGCGCGTAGCAGAGTTCGGGGGCTAGCAGTCGTTCCTCTACGCGCTTGCGGCCACGTTCGCGGCGCTTCTCATGCTTGTCCCATTCGAGCATGGCGGGGAGCGTGACGCCATGGCCGCAACGTGCGGCGCGCGACGCCTTGACGTTCTTTTCGACGCGGCGGCGGATTTCCGCGGCACGTTCCTTACGCTCGCATTCCTCTTGCATCTTCATGGCGGCCTTGATGCTGCGTGCCTCGCTGAGCCGTTCGGCGAGCGTGCGGCGTGGCGTGTCGGTCACGTTGTCGGCCATGCACGAAGCGTACTGTTCGATGAAGTCGGCTGACACCGTGCCGCGGGAGTGCTTTTCGAAGAAGCGCCACATGGCGCGCGCCCACTTGACGGCCGGGATAAGCTTATGGGCGCTGCCCTCATACCAGCAGTCGAACGTCCGCAGTTCGATAGTGTCCGCATGTTCGTTGTTGACTGCGGTGTGCTTGCCCCCGTACTCTCCGTGGCTGAGCGTGCACCAATAGTCGTCGTCGATGTGGCGCATGTTAAGCAGACGGCACTGCGGCGCGCTCAGCCCGCGCAGCGCCCAATACCACCGGCTCGCGCATTGGTTGGGCGTGCGGGCCACGTGGATATGTCCCCCGGCGTTATCGCCGTATTCCGGTATGCCCTCTACGATGCGCTTCAGGGCGGGCAGTTTGGACATGTCGAGGATATTGGATTGCAGTTCCACGCCGTTGCGTTCCAGCGACGCGTCCTTGCTCCTCGCGTCACAGTTCATTGAGGGTGTACACCTTGCGCCATGCCGTCCCAGCGCCTTCAATCGGGTCGCCGTCCTTGATGGCCTTGCGCAGCCACGGCAGCGTTATGCCCTTGAAAACGTCGTCGGTCTGCGCCAAGAACTCTTTGACGTGCCGCAACGTGGTGGCGCTCAGGTACCTCATGCCGATTTCGACACGGAAGACCTCTTGTTTGGTGTCCCACGCGCTGACCGGCGTGACCTTGGCGACGATGGCGCCATACGACCTGAGCACCAGCTGCGTGCCGTTCTCAGTGCCCCAGCGTTCGACAAACGCTTTGCCGTAGAACGAATTGTGCCCGTCGTACAACGGCTGAAGTTCGAACGTTCCTTGGTAACTCATTTCAATCACTCCTTGTGGTTTGTTGTTGGTGGCGCCCGTTGCGGGCGCCGGTTGGTTGGGTTGGTGAAGCGGCCAAGGCCTGACCGACAACTGCGTGAGCTTGCCGCCATGGTAGTGGTAGCGTTCTCCCGTCGAGGTGGTGAAGTAGCCCTCGCCACCTTGAATGTAGCCCTTGCCGCTTAGTTCCTTGTCCATGTCAACCTCCCTTGTTGGTACTTATAATATACATCAACATGACACCATGCGTCAAGTCGGCGTGTCGTGAGAACGGTTCTCAATACCAATCAGCCAAGTGAACCACGTCAA
>ENA-UOJO01001334-UOJO01001334.1-human-gut-metagenome-genome-assembly--contig:-P57-NODE-1334-length-32119-cov-11.796002_pt1 | contig 32119 bp, 27 predicted proteins | sample MGYA00242351_ERZ723898 | MGnify/ENA metagenome assembly ERZ723898 | reverse complement strand
CCGGAGACATCCTTGAATATAGTCCTGAAAATAAAGACACACCTCAATCATAGAGACCCATTGTTTTATAATAACCAATGGGCCAAAATCGTGCACGGAGTTAACTTGCAAATTTATCTTGAAGAAGAAAGTCTTCCTCTCTGGCGTCCCTATGAAATAATCCCCCTACTTTTGATTTAAGAAAACACTTGTACTTGTATCCCCTGCCACCAGTGTATAGATTTTTCCTTCTTTAAGATCCGCACAACTGATCACAACAGAAGAGTATTCTTTCGAAGGACTGTAAGAAACGATGGTGTTTCCGTCGGAGTCTGTCAGGGTAATATCACCGGTGATCAAGGAGTCGGAAACTGTGGTGATGATGCTGCCTTGTGCAGAGGAAGAATCGAAATTCTCTGCCATTCCGCTGGAACCGACTGCGATAACTGTTCCGCCGGAAATCAATGTCGTTCCGGAACAATCCAGGGCACCATCGCCACCGCTGGTAGGTCCATCGACATAGATTTCACCGCCGGTTACAGTCAGATTTCCGTTGGAGTCAATGCCGTCACCGCTTGCGTTGATGTAAATTTTTCCGCCACTGATCTGAATGAGATTGTAATCGGTTGCCTCTTCCATTCCACCGCCGGGACCACCGTTGCCACCGCCCAGACCACCGTTGCCACCGCCCAGACCACCGTTGCTACCGCCGGGACCTCCATTTCCGTCGCCCGGTCCGGCATTTCCGTCCGGGGGTGTCTTTTTATCCTCACCGGAAGGTGGAGTAAAATCATCTTTCTTATTGGAATTGGAGCCTTTAGTATTGGAGTCGTTAGCATTCGTATCACCAGAGTTGTTGTCAGCACTGGAATCTTTGGTATCGGAAGAGGAATCCCCGGAAGATCCATCTCCGGAGGCATTGATTCCATCGTCGGAAGATACTACAGAAATATCGCCATCTTCAATCGTAACTGTCATACCTTCCAGCCCCTCATAGCTTTTGGTTACGTTAATGGTTCCGGCGGTGATAATGAGATCATCGTCAGAATGGAGACCATCGTCTCCAGCGTAGACTTCGATATTGCCACCATCCACCTGTAGCGTTTCTTCGGCATCAAAACCGTCAGAATCGGCGGTGATGGAAATATCGCCATTCGCAAAGTATATAAAGCCTTTTGTATCATCATCGGTATTCTCACTGTGTATGCCATCGGTTCCGGCGTTCAGGGTCAGTATACCATCTGCGATGCGCACACTGTCCTGACCTGATAATGCATGTTTGGCAGCTGTGATCTGATACGTGCCACTTGTAATGACAAGATCATCTTTGGAAACAATGCCATGTCCGTATTTTGCGGTGACAGTAAGGGTTCCGGAGCCGTTGAACGTCAGATCGTCTTTGGAGAAAATAACGGCATCGATGTTATTGTCATCAATGGCAACAAAGTCGTTGGTATTGCTTAAGGTATTTTCGGAATCGGATGCAAGTGTGACGAAAACTTTGTCGGCCGCTTTGACATACAATGCAGCGCTGGTATCACAGTTGATATCTACGGAATCAAGGACAAGCTGCACTTTTTTATCGTCCGCATTCACAATGACCTGACCGTTGCTGAGACTTCCGGTGAGAAGGTAGGTACCTTCGTCTGTGATTGTGATAGTATTATCTGAAATTGAAACGGAAGAAGAATCACAGCTGCTTGCATTGTCGGACAGTGTGATGGCAGTTGCCGTATCTTCATCATAGCCGACTTCTTTGTCACGGTCGGTGAACATATCGTCTGCATTAAGGTAAGTAATCTCGGTAGCAGAAGAGGAACTTTCCGAGGAAGTTTCTGTGGCAGTTTTTGAAAAGCTGTCGAACGAGCATCCACTGATGCTGCAGGCCAGCAGGGCATATCCCAATAATCCGGCTACTAATTTCGTATTGTTATAGCTCATAAGCACTCGCCTCCTGTCGCGTGACGCTGATCTCCAGATTGCCGTTGCGGCAGCGGAGTGCGTCGATAAATTCTTTTTCGTTTGTAGTATCGATGAAAGTAATATGGTATTGCAGTTTGAAAAGACTGCCCATATTTGTTGTTTTTACAGAAACAAGTTCATGTTCTGATGTATATCTGGCAAAAAGATCTTCGAAGATATCTCCATAATTTAAATCCTCCGGAATAACAATGCGAAGAACTTTGTCATTTTCGCCTTTTTCCATTCCAAAGCGGCTGGTATTTAAAAGGAACATTGCGGCTCCGACCACAAGGGAAAAAAGCACCGCGTAGCCGAGGTAACCCATGCCGCTGATCAGTCCGGCTGCCATCGCAAGAAAAATGGTTCCGATTTCTTTCGCACTTCCCGGTACGGACCGGAAACGTACAAGAGAGAAAGCACCGGCCACTGCAACGCCTGCACCGACATTTCCGTTAACCATCATGATGACAACACATACGACAGCCGGGAGCAGCGCAAGCGTTACAACAAAACTTTTCGTGTAGTGGCTTTTGTGCATATATAAGAAAGAGAGAAAAAGCCCGATTGCCAGTGATATGGAAATGCAGAGAAGAAACTGTGGAATCTGAATCGTTGTAGTGGAAGTAAAAACTCCCTGAAATAATGTATTAAGCATATTGAAATCCTCCGTTTTTCATAATTGTCTGATAAGCAGTTCCATATTTGGAAAAAGATGTTTTATAAATTTTCTGTTCACTGAAAAAATGTACGAGCCAGAGAGGAATTGCTCCGGCTGTTTTTACTTCCAGTAAAATCTGATTGTCATTTAAAATGGGATTTCCATAAATCCCGCTTTTTAAATCCAGATTATTGTTCCGCCAAAGAATGTTGCGGTCAAAGGTCATCCGAAAATCCGGGTTAAATTTGTCGTAAAAAGCTTCTCTTTCGTAGGAAAGAAGAACTTTTGGTGCGAGATGTCGATACGTGCGCAGGCAATAGTCAATCTCATGTGCAATCTGGGAATCATAAACCAGATGATTATGTAGCAGATAATCCATAGCCTGTGACTCTGGCATCTCAATCCGGCGTTTGTATACAATGGAATCGTATTTCTTTTTCAGTTCCACAAAGACTGGGGTCTCCGGGGATGCAATACCATAACTGCGAAGCCGGAGCTTTTCTTTGTACAGAGGCTTTTCTAGTGAATGCCGGATCAGAAGATAATCTGGTGTGTCAAAGTAAAGACTCTGGATTGTGCTGGGGCTATGTGGGTCGGCTGTCATATAGTTTTTCATGAGCGACCGCAGCGCTGTGTATTGTTGCCTGTTTAACATATATTTGATTTCATACCGTTTGAAAATCATCTGATTAGTCATAAAAATGTGCTCCTTTTGTCCTTTTTGATTATGTATGGAAACTGTTTGCTTTCCGGTATGTACACAGTATAGTAGGCAAAGTTTAAATGAACCTTAAAGGAATGTTAATGTTGGAAAAAGGTTCATTGATTGACATAAGAACGTATATTATATAAAATAGATATTGTTGTTAGTACACAAATAAAAGGAGGAATAAAACATGATTTGTCCAAAATGCGGTAGCGAGATGAATGATGGAAGCGCATTCTGCACAAAGTGCGGAGCTGCGTTAAATGCACAGAATAATGGGACTGCGCAGGGAAATCCAAACCCACAGGCAGGACCACAGATGAATGGAAATCCACAGGCGGGTCCTCAGATGAATGGAATGCCTTATGGTATGCCTCAGCAGCCATATATGGATCCAAAGGATCACACTGCTGAGTTCAATCCAAAGGATATTTCAGATAACAAAGTAATGGCTATGCTGCCATATCTGATGGGAACCATCGGTATCATTATCGCTTTATTAGCATGCAGAGAATCTGCATATACATATTTTCATGTACGTCAGGCACTGAAGATTACTGTATGTACCATTTTAGTTACTGTTATTACAGCGGTTCTTTTCTTTACCGTGATTGTTCCAATCGCAGGCGGAATTTGTGCGGTAATTCTTTTCGTTGTAAAGATTATCTGCTTCTTCCAGGTATGTTCCGGAAAAGCAAAGGAAGCACCAATCGTAAGCTCTTTTGGATTCCTGAAATAATTGTATATTGCAGAAATAAAAACGGCAGAGACTGTAAAACAGTCTTTGCCGTTTTTTTTATAGAAAGTTGTTTTATGTGGAAAATGTGATCGTAAAAAGAAGAGAAGTTCCGTCGTCGCTGCGAGCGGTAATTTTTCCCTTGTGCGCATTTACAATTGCATAGACAACAGAGAGTCCGATACCAAAGCCACCGGTTTTCTGGTTACGGGATTTATCGGCGCGGTAAAAGCGCTCGAACAGTTCGTCGTGTCGGCCAACAGAAATGGAATCCGTTTTATTCCACACCTGAAGGATGAGATTGCGCCCTGCATTGTGGAAAGAAATGCGGATTTGTCCATCGTCCGTGGAATACTTTATGGCATTGTCCAAAAGCAGTGAGATCAGCTGCCGGATACTTCCTTCATTTCCATAGTAGGTGAGATCCGGAGCAATATCGCAGGTAAGTGTTTTTCCACGCGAAGCAGCAAGTCCAATAAATGGTTCTGCCGTATCGATGACAGCATCCGATATTGCAAAAATCTGCATGTCCAAAGTGGTTGTCTCCTCATCCATGCGGGAGAGAAAAACTAGTTTTTCAGTCAGGGAAGTCAGGCGGGCAATCTGTTTGCGCGTGCTTTTGGTCCACTGATTCTCGCCCTCCGTCATTTCAAGAACTTCGGTGTTGGCATCAATGATTGTCAGTGGTGTCTTGATTTCATGACTTGCATCCGTGATAAAACGCTTTTGCTTTTCATAGCTTTCCGCTACCGGTCGCAGAACGATTTTTGAAAAAAAGACTACAAGCAGGAATACCACGAGAAGTCCGGCAAGACTGATGCCGACACTTGCCAGTAAAAATGCATGAAACGTGTTCAGCTCGCGTTCGCAGTTCACAAAAATGTAGGTGATATTTTCAGAATTATCCAGTGTTACGGCCTGATAGCGGTAGCAACTGACAAATCCGTGGCTTTTTCCTTTCTTATATAAAAAAGATGCATAATCGGAAGCGTCCTGTGTGGTAACAGCAGCAATCTTTCCAGTATCAATCTGTTCGATCGTACCATCGTCCGTCAGCGTTACCGTAAAAAAGCGCGTATCAAAACGGGCTTCCGGAGACATTTGGCGTTTGGCACCGGGATCGTCGGCTGGTTTCTGATCTTTGGTGTTCTTGTCGTCTCCCTGTTTGGGGGGTGGTGTGTTGATCGATTCTTCCGGGAGATGTCCGTCATTGTCGGAAATCATGGAAATACGCGCATCGGCGTTGCGACAGACATTCATGTAGTTTGCAAGGTTGATGCCGGTCATGATGATTGCCAGCACAATGCCAATGGAGCACATGGCAATCGCAATAAATTTTTTTCGCAGTTTCTTTAGCATATCATTTCTCCTTTTGCACCCGATTGGCTACTCAATCAGGGAATATCCGACGCCGCGGGTCGCTTTGATCTGTACATGGGCATGGAGTGAACTGAACTTTTTCCGGAGATAGGAGATATACACCCATACCACATTGAATTCCGCTTCGCTGTCGTATCCCCAGATCTTGTCCATGAACTGTTCGACGGAAATGACCTGACCGGGATTGGTCATGAGCATTTCCAGCATCTGATATTCTTTGTTGGCAAGTCTTATCGTTGTCCCTTCCGAATTGGAAAGCTGATATGTGCTGCGGTCCAGCTGAATATCCGAAAACTGTAGAATGGAGTCGGTTGTCTTTTCCTGCCGGCGCGTCATGGCACGAATCCGTGCAAGTAATTCTTTCATGGAAAAAGGTTTTGTGAGATAATCATCCGCACCGCTGTCAAGTCCTGTTACACGATCATCGATTTCTGATTTTGCAGTAAGCAGAATGATCGGCAGATGAATGCCGTCAGCACGGACTTTTTTAAGAACTGTAATGCCATCCATCTTCGGCATCATGATATCAAGGATCGCTCCGTCGTAATCTCCCGCTTCCAGATAATCTAAGGCATCCTGACCATTGTACACAGCATCAACCGAGTAGTTGTTATGTTTGAGCACCGTTACCAGTGCGTCTGAAAGATCTTTTTCATCTTCTGCAAGAAGTAAACGCATGGAATTCCTCCTTATTGTTTCGTTACATAATTCTCTACATATGATAACATCATTACACGAATAAGATAAAGTACGAACCTTAAATATACCTAAAAAATGTATTTTCGGGTATAAAAGGAAAGAATTGTAACGAACCTGCTCCTCCAGCCAACCTCAGCCTCACGCGTGCGCCCTCACACTTCCACAGTTACTAGTAAGCCAGAATTACGAATTTGTAGCAACCCTTCCCTTGCCTCCTTGATGATTCCTGTCCGTTCAAGTTTCAACACCTCCGCTGCTGTGTCTGTCTCTCGAAGATGACGTCCGAAGTATTTCGTGTTCGTCTTAGAGGGGGTATGAACAATACCGTGCTCGCGGGTCGCATTTGCGCCCTCGTTCTATTAACAAGTAATGTAATACTATGATGGGCGACACAATGGAGAGCGAGCACAATCAGATTTGTGAATGCCCCCTCTTAGACGAACTAGAAATGCTGAGCGCATCTTCGAGAGACAGACACAGCAGCGGAGGTGTCGAAACGCGAGCCGGACACGAAAATAGAGGCAGGGAAAGGCTTCCACAACTTCTGTAATTCTTGCTTAAACCGTAACTGTGGAAGTGTGGGGGCGCATGCGTGGGGCTGAGGTTGGCTGGAGGAGCAGGTTCGTTGCAATTCTTTTTTATAGCCGACCCCTAACATACATTTTACATCCAATTTACATAGGAATGGTTACACACTTTACATTTGGCACGTAAGATAACACCTGTACTCGAAAAGAAATAAAATGAAAAAGAGAAAGAAAAGAGGAAAAGACATGAAAAACAGAGTAAAAAAAATGATGGCAATTCTTACCGCAGCTACAATGGTTGCAGCAGGAGTAATGGGATGCGGAAGCAGTGATACAAATGCAGATGCAAACAATTCCAACGACAATACAACAAAGACAGAGAGTCAGGCAACGGATAATAATACAGCAGACAACACGGACTTAAGCGGATCTGTTACATTAGCAGGAAGTACTTCCATGGAGAAACTTGCAAACGCAATGAATGAAGCATTCATGGAGAAATATCCAAACGTTTCTGCTACAGCAGAGTTTACCGGATCCAGTGCAGGTATCGAATCACTTGCAGCCGGAAGCGTAGATATCGGAGATGCTTCACGTGCACTTTCTGATGATGAGAAAGGCCAGGGAATCGTAGAGAACATCGTAGCAATCGATGGTATCGCAGTGATCACAGATACAGACAATACAATTACAGATATCAAGTCTGAAGATCTTGCAAAGGTTTACACAGGAGAAATCACAAACTGGAAAGATCTTGGCGGAAAAGATGAGCAGATCGTAGTGATCGGTCGTGAGGCTGGTTCTGGTACAAGAGATGCATTTGAAGAGTTGATGGATGTAAAGGATTCCTGCAAATATGCACAGGAACTTGATTCTACAGGTGCTGTACTTGCAAAGGTTGCAGCTACTCCGGGAGCCGTTGGATATGTATCACTTGATGTTTTGGATGACACTGTAAACGGATTAAAGATCAACTCCGTAGAGCCAACAGAAGAGAACATTCTTGCAGGCACTTATGTATTGCAGAGACCATTCGTTATGGCAACCAAGGGAGAAATCTCTGAGCAGAGCGAACAGGTACAGGCATACTTCGATTTCATCAACTCAGAAGACGGACAGAATGTTATCAAATCTGTAGGACTGATCATTCCACAGAAGTAAAAGAACATGTGAGGACAAAGATATGAACAACGGTAAAGCAGCAAAGCGCATCGTAGAAACGATTGCAAAAATAATATTTCTTATATGTGCGGTTGTTGCCATCGTAGCAGTTCTTTCCATAACAGTTTATATGTTTGCAAAAGGCACCCCGGCACTGGCAAAGGTCGGGGTGACTGACCTGTTATTTGGGACTGCATGGCAGCCTACCGCAGATCATCCAACCTATGGAATTTTCTATATTATCTGTACTTCCATTATAGGTACCGCCGTAGCGATAGCCATCGGTGTGCCGGTCGGAATTCTTACCGCGGTATTTATTACAGAGGTATCGAACAAAAAGCTCGCGGCAATCGTACAGCCGGCAGTGGAATTACTTGCTGCAATTCCATCTGTAATCTATGGTCTGCTTGGCATGATGCTTTTGAATCCACTGATGTACAAATTGGAAAAGCATATATTTGCGGGAAGCACAACCCATCAGTTTACCGGAGGCGCGAACCTTTTGTCAGCAATTATTGTACTGGCAATTATGATTCTTCCTACCGTAATCAATATCAGTGTATCGTCCATTCGTGCGGTACCGGGACACTTGAAAGCAGCGTCCCTTGCACTTGGAGCGACACACATCCAGACGATTTTTAAGGTCATGATTCCGGCAGCAAAATCCGGTATTCTGACAGGTGTGGTACTTGGTATTGGCCGTGCACTCGGCGAGGCAATGGCGATCAACCTGGTAGCCGGAGGCTCAGTAAATATTCCGCTGCCGTTTAACTCGGTACGATTCCTTACCACACAGATTGTCAGCGAGATGAGTTATGCAGAAGGCCTGCACAGAGAGGTGCTTTTCACCGTTGGCCTCGTATTATTTGTCTTCATTATGATTATCAACCTGATTCTTGCACAGGTTGAAAAGAGAGGAGCTGTGGAGCAATGACGAAAAATCGGACAAGTATTTGCGCAAAAACAAGACATCCGGGAGATTTTCTGATGTACATCGCAATCTATGCATGTGCAGCAGTTTCCGTGGCTCTGCTTCTTGGAATTATCATCTATGTATTTGTAAAGGGTATGCGCAGCGTAAACTGGGAATTTTTGACCAGTGTGACTTCGGTGCTGAATGGAACAACAGGTATTGCAGGTAATATTTTAAATACATTGTATATCATTGTTCTGACCATGCTTATGGCAACACCGGTCGGAGTGGGCGCAGCCGTATACCTCAATGAATACGCAAAACCGGGCAAACTGGTCAGCCTGATCGAGTTTGCCACGGAGACACTGGCAGGAATCCCATCGATCATCTTTGGTCTGTTTGGCAAGCTGTTTTTCGGAGAGACACTGGGCTTTAGCTTCTCGATTTTAACGGGTGCATTTACCATGGCACTTATGGTTCTCCCCCTTGTGACCCGTAACACACAGGAAGCGTTAAAGACGGTTCCGGACAGTTACCGTACCGGCGCAATCGGTCTGGGTGCAGGCAAATGGCACATGATCCGTACCATTTTACTTCCATCCGCAATGCCGGGAATCATTACCGGAGTCATCCTTGCGGTCGGAAGAATCGTGGGCGAATCTGCCGCACTGCTTTTCACCGCAGGAAGTGCCGGACTTCTTCCAAAGAGCTTTACACAGTTTATGGAAAAAGCCGCACAGCCGGGTGGAACCCTTACGATTCAGTTATATTTGAGCGCAACAAAGGGCGAGTTCGGCGTAGCCTTTGGTATTGCGGTAGTACTTCTTATCATTGTGCTGGGCATCAATTTCCTCACGAAGGCACTGGCAAAGAAGTTCGACGTCGAACGCAGATAGATGAAATTTGTTACTGTCCACATATAGGTGTGATCAGTGACTATAATTTTTCAAAAAAGCGGGCGAATGTTTTTCCCCGCTTTTTTATGTGCGCCTTGCGGCGCACGTCACTAATTAATTTTCTGAATTTTTCTTGACTTGAACCTCAAGGTACGGCTTATAATAATATAAATATCATAGGTTGGTTCTTCCTATAGGAGGATTCGAGTGAAAGGAGTGGGACAATGAAAAAAATACTGACATTATCTCTGGCTGCACTGATGGCATTTTCTGCACCTGCAAATGCTGTATTCGCAGCACCGGCTACAAAGGTAGAAGCTTTATCGGTGAATGTGAAGGCAGCAAAAGCAACCGCAATCTCAACAGTAGAGGATTTAAAGGCGATGGAGAGCAATCCATCAGGAAATTATTATCTTGCAAAGGATATCAAATTGTCCGCAGATTTTCATCTGTTTGGGGACAGAGAGCATCCATTTAAGGGACAGCTTGATGGAAAAGGGCACAAGCTGACCGGTTATACTTACAAGAGTTCAACCTGGGCTGAGAATGTAGGTATTTTTGGATATGCGAACGGAGCTGTGTTTAAAAATATTTCTGTTACCGGTGTGGACATTGACCTTCAGGATGGTGGAACGATAGGAACATTGGTATGCAGCGCTACGAACTGTACCTTTGATCAGATCAAAACCTCCGGAAAGATCTCCGTCAAGGGGGAAGCTGCTTATATTGGCGGAATCGTACATGCGAATGATGAGAAGGCAGTGATAAAGAATTGTGTGAATGCTATCAATATCACAGTCGATGTCAGAGGAACAGCAGATAGCTCACCTTCCTGCGATATCGGAGGAATCACAATTTTTGCATCAGGCAGTTCATCAAAGTCACTATTACAGAATTGTACCAATAAAGGAACGATAAAGGTCACTTATAAGCCGAGTGATGAATGGGGCGGAAATGGATTTTCAATATCCGGTGTAGCAAATTCCTTTTATGGGAAAAAAGCAGTTAAAAACTGTAAAAATACCGGAGCAATCATCTGTACGATCGAAAAGTCAGCAGAAGGATTCGCGACAGAAGCGAATATCGCCGGTGTCATAGGAGAGAGCAATAGCGGAATCGATTCCTGCTCGAATACCGGTAAGATCACAGTGAACGCGAATGTATCAAATATGACCGGAATCAGTGTAGCGGGCGTGGTCGGTGAGACGACCCGTATCGGAACAAAGATGGTAAAATCCTTCAATACAGGAGCCATTACAGTGACAGCCAATGCTCCCCGCAGTACCAATGTAGGCGGTGTGGCAGTCATCGTCAATGATATCACACAGTCCTATAATAAGGGAAAAGTCACTGTGAATGTGAAGTCCGGCGGCGATGCAGCTGTAGGTGGTCTGGCAGGACAGGCAACCGCAAATGTACAGAATTGCTACAATACCGGTGCGGTATCCCTGTCAGCAAAGAAATTATCATATGTTGGTGGACTGGTTGGAAGTGCATCCGTATTCGATCAGTTTATCAAATATAACTATTCCACAGGAAAGGTGACAGGTTCTTCCAAGCAGGTATTCAAGGGAGAAGTGCTCGGTTACTATACAGGTTCTTATGATGCACGAAAACGAAATGTTTTTGACAATTACTATACAGGTTCCGGCAAAGCTTACGGAGGACAGGACTTTGATTGGAAACCTTATATCGGTACTGCGAAAAAGGTTTCTGCCATCACAGCCGGTAATTGTTCAAAATTAAGTTCAAAGCTTTGGACATATTCAAGTAAACAGAAACGAATGATCCTGAAAAATAATAAAGAGAAGTAAGATATTTTCGATAATGCCGGGGTCTGCATTGCAGTTATAAGCATACTTCTTATTCCGGTTCTGGCTGGAGTAGTACTTATTTTGCATGTGGGGATGAAACCGAGCGACGGAGACAATCAATGGGGACAAAAGCAGGAAGCATATGAAGTAAAACCGCATATATGAGTTTTAAATTTGAAAAAAGCTGGCGAATGAGATTTCGCCGGCTTTTTTAATGTGTTATGATAAGAAAAGAGTTCGGAAAGTAAGAAGGGATAAAATGACAGATATGGATACATGGAACATTCTTATTGTAGATGACGAAAAAGAAATCACGGATCTTCTGGAAGTGTACCTTTCAAGTGAGGGATACCGTGTATTTAAATTTTATTGCGGGCAGGACGCTATGGATTGCATTGAAAGAGAACACATTGATCTGGCAATCCTGGATGTGATGCTGCCGGATGTGGACGGCTTTACGCTGTGTCGGAAGATTCGGGAGAAATATTTTTTCCCGGTGATCATGCTGACAGCTAAAATAGAAGAGACGGACAAGATTAACGGAATCATGCTTGGTGCCGATGATTATATCACGAAGCCGTTTCAGCCTTTGGAACTACTGGCAAGAGTTAAAGGCCAGTTGCGCAGGGCAAAGCAATATAATCAGGCAGCAGGTGTGACACAAACAGGAAATCATCCGACAACATCAGAGCCGGGAGAAAGTGAAGCGGAAAATTCCGGGGAGATTTACGACATCCGGGGACTGGAGGTAAATGTGAACACTCACACCTGTAGCTTATATGGCGAAAATCTGGAATTTACACCGATTGAATTTGAAATTCTGCGTTATCTGTGCCGGCACTTGAATGAGGCGGTCACTTCCGAAGAATTGTTTGAAAGTGTCTGGAAAGAAAAGTATTATGACAGCAACAATACGGTGTTTGTGCATATCAGCAGGATACGGGAGAAAATGCATGAAAACAGCAGAAAACCGAAGTTTATCAAGACCGTCTGGGGCATTGGATATAAATTGGAGGAGTAGAGGATGAACAAAGCAGAATTGTTGCGCCAATGGCGAAGACGATATTTTTTTCATATGTTTCTGTGCATCTGTATCCTTGCGGTAGGGTATATCGTCGGTGCATTTCTCTGCAGTCAGATCGTGTGGTATCCGGAGGATCTGGGGTATCTGATCTTTAAGTGGATGCAGGCACATGTTGTCACGATCACGTTTGTGTGCGTGTTTCTGATTGCCATTGCCGATGCGCTGCGCATGTTCGCCAAAATCGCGGATGGCATGGAAAAGGTACAGATGTCAGTTCCCAAAATGTATTCCGATAAAAATGAGCTGATTGAACTTCCGAAGCAGTTTACCGAGCTGGAGCGGCAGATGAATCAGGTGCGTTTGCAGAATTATACAAATGCGCAGGCGGCCAAAGAAGCAAATCAGCGCAAAAACGATATGATCATGTATATGGCACATGACTTGAAGACACCGCTCACTTCGGTGATCGGATATCTGACACTTGTCAGTCAGGAGCCGGATATACCGGAGGATGCCCGGAAAAAATACATTGATATCGCATTGAAAAAAGCGCTGCATTTAGAGGACTTAATCAATGAATTTTTCGACATAACCAGATTTAATTTTACCCATATGTTTCTCGAAAAGTCGAAAATCAATCTGTCCATGATGTTAGAACAGATGGTAAGTGAATTTGCACAGGAATTCCGAAAGAAAAATCTGACGGCCAGGCTGCAGATTGAAGATCACATTGAGATGCTTTGCGATGTGGAAAAGATGGAACGGGTTTTTGATAATCTGTTGAAAAACATTGTAAATTACAGTTATCCGGATACGAAGATCGAGGTTTCCATGAACAAAACACAGGAGGGCAACATCCGGATCGTCACAACAAACCATGGAAAAACAATTCCGGAAGAAATGCAGGAGCATATTTTTGAACAGTTTTTCCGTATGGACAGTTCAAGAAATTCCGATACCGGAGGTTCCGGCCTGGGACTTGCAGTAACGCGTGAGATTGTAGAACTGCATGGAGGAACGATTCGCTGCCAGAGCAGGATGGAAGAAATTCAGTTTATTATAGAGCTTCCGGGCGGACTGAAAGAAAACTGATGTGAAACAGTCAATTTAAGAAGTTTGTAAGAATTTTGACAGAATACAGTTAAGAACACCCCTTATTCTTGTGGTTTACTATAAGTAAATCATTGGAAAAGGGGTATTTTTATGCAGCAGACAAGCAGAAAAAGTAAAAGAAGAAGACGGCAGAGACAGATTCGGAACCGATGTATTATATTGTTTGCCATACTGTTGCTTCTTGTTGCGCTGTTGACGCATTTATCGACAATACAAAATGTGATCGTGCGATTGGGGCAGGGGCTTGTTACGAGCAGGACTTTGGAAAAAGAGGATTATCCGCAGAGCCTGATTGACCTGTATGAGAGAAATACGGAGGCAAGACAATTTGTACTTGATTACAAAACAAAGAAAGATGACAATGCGGCGATTGATGTATCCGCGGATGTAAATGCCGGCGAGATACCGCTTTTTCTGCAGTGGGACGAGCGTTGGGGCTATCGGTCTTATGGAGGAGATTTCCTTGCTGTGACAGGATGTGGACCGACTGCACTTTCCATGGTGTATGTGGGGCTTACCGGCGATACTTCGATGAATCCCTATGAAGTCGCAAAGCGTGCGGAAAAGGAAGGCTATTATGTGAAGGGAAGCGGCTCGGAGTGGGGCATGATGACCGGACTTGCATCGGAACTTGGCTTGTCGGCAAAAGAACTCGGACTTGACGCAGATCTGATCCGGAAAAAGTTGGAAGAAGGGCATCCGATTATCTGTATTATGGGACCGGGAGATTTTACAACGACCGGTCATTATATCGTGCTGACCGCTGTAGCATCTGATGGCAGCATCGAGGTACATGATCCAAACAGCCCAAAAAACAGCGACAGAACATGGAATTTAGAAAAATTGATGGCACAGACAAAAAATCTCTGGGTATATGAGAAAAAATAGATGAATGTTCAGAAGGGTTGCATTTCAATAGAAACCATTCTATAATAAACAAAGTTTGTGGCCAATGAATCAAAACATGAATACCACGAAAAATGTTGTAAGGGAAGTGAGTTTAATGAAATTCGACAACCAGATGCAGGAAGACATTCAGATGTCCGAAGCATTTATTACCAGTGTATTTCTGGCATTGTCCGGTGGATTTCAGGATGCGTATACATATTTTACGAGAAATGAAGTATTCTCCAATGCACAGACCGGAAACATCGTACTCATGAGTACGCACCTGATGATGGGCGAATGGATGGATGTACTGCGTTACCTGTTTCCGCTGCTGGCATTTGCCGGAGGCGTATTTTTTGCAGAGCGTATCCATATGTTGTTTAAATATGCAAAGCGTCTGCACTGGCGGCAGGGAATTCTGCTTATGGAAATTATCATCCTGTTTGCCGTTGGATTTATGCCGGCCAAATTAGATCTCCTCGCGACCGCACTCGTATCTTTCGCGTGCGCAATGCAGGTACAGACCTTCCGGAAAGTAAGCGGTTACTCCTATGCAAGTACCATGTGCATCGGAAACCTCCGCAGTGGAACCGAAGCCTTCACCAGCTACCTCCACACCCATGATACCGAGAAATTCAAAAAAGCACTGTATTATTTCGGAATCATCTTATTCTTCGGACTCGGCGCAGGTATCGGCGGAAACCTTTCCATCCGATATGGATTCCACATCATCTGGGTATCCAGTGGCCTGCTTTTGATCAGTTTCTTACTCATGTTCGTAGAGAAGAAAGGATAATCATTGATATCATATGATGATACAAGAGGCCAAAGGGTATCATCGACGCATGCCTGCATGTAGTAATCTGGTGAATCATGTCCAGTGAGGATTTGTGCTGCCAAGCACAAATCCAACACGGCAGGATTGTCAACCAACAGGAAGAGGCACCATACTTCTTTTGGAAGAAAAATTTGCAACTGCTCCGCGGTTCCAGAAACCACGCAAATGGCGGAAACCGCACGAGCCTCCACAAAGCGCCCAACACCGCTCGCGGAGTTAACTTGCAAATTTATCTGGAAAAAGAACGTATGGTGCCTCTTCCGTCGTCCCCCACCCGCAATCCCACCTTGGATGCGTCGCAGCACCTTCAAATCCGAACACAAATTTTGCATAAACTTTACAAATCCATGAATGCACATTTTACACTCCCTTTTTATACTTAATCATAAATGTTGAAACAAAAACGCAGGGACACCCTGTACAAAGGAGAATAACATGGGAAAAGAAACAAAAATAACCGTCCGTGATCTGAACCTGTATTATGGCGAAAATCATGCCCTGAAAGATGTTAACATGAACATCCGGGAAAATTGTGTGACGGCTTTTATCGGACCATCCGGTTGCGGAAAGTCTACTTTTTTGAAGACCATCAACCGTATGAATGATCTGGTAGACGGTGTGCGCATCACAGGAGAGGTAAAACTGGACGATGAAGATATTTACGCAGATGGTGTGGATACAACAGTTTTGCGTAAACGTGTCGGCATGGTATTCCAGCAGCCGAATCCATTTCCGATGAGCATTTATGACAATATCGCCTATGGTCCACGTGTGCATGGAATCAGAGATAAAGCAAAGCTGGATGCGATTGTAGAGGAAAGTTTACGTGGTGCAGCGATTTTTGACGAGGTAAAGGACCGGCTGAAGAAATCCGCACTTGGTCTTTCCGGCGGACAGCAGCAACGTATCTGTATCGCCAGAGCACTTGCCGTACAGCCGGAAGTTCTGTTGATGGATGAGCCGACCTCTGCTTTGGATCCAATTTCCACTGCAAAGATCGAAGAACTTATGGAAGATTTAAAAAAGAAATATACCGTTGTTGTAGTTACACATAACATGCAGCAGGCAGTGCGTGTGTCTGATGATACCGCCTTTTTCCTGGTTGGGGAGATGGTGGAGTTTGGAGACACCAAAACAATTTTTTCCTATCCGAAAGATAAGCGGACAGAGGATTATATTACAGGGAGGTTTGGTTAATGCGATCAAAATTCGACGAACAGCTGCATCTGCTTAATCAGGAAATGATGCAGATGGGAAGCATGATTGAGGATAGTATTCAAAAAGCGATCAATGCACTGATCGATCAGAATGTAGAACTTGCAAAAAAGATTATGGACAATGATACGCAGATCGATCATGAACAGAAGAAAATTGAAAATCTGTGTTTTAATCTGTTGATGCAACAGCAGCCGGTGGCAAAGGATCTGCGTGTGATTTCAGCAGCAATGAAAATGGTAACTGATATGGAACGTATCGGAGACCATGCGGCAGATATTTCCGAGATGACCATTCTTATGTCAAAGACAAAGTACATTCCAAATCTGGAACACATCAACAGAATGGCAAGTGAGACGGTGCAGATGCTGATTCGAAGCATTGAAGCATATGTGGAAAAGGATATGGAAAAGGCCGTGGATGTCATTGCCAGCGATGATGTCGTGGATGACCTGTTTGACAAAAACAAGGCGGAACTGATCGAACAGATCCAGCGGGAACCACAGAGTGCAGAGTCCGCAGCCGATATGCTGATGGTTGCAAAATACTTCGAGCGTATTGGAGATCACGCAACAAATATTGCAGAATGGGTAATATTTGCATTAGATGACAAAAAGATGAAAAAATAAGTGTATAAATTTTACATAGAATTTACATAACGACGCCCATACATTTTACATACATATTATATGATTAAAGGGTCAAAAGGTATCATCGATGCATGCTTGCATGCAATTCGATGTATACCTTAGTGACCCGCACTACACCGAGAAAGTAGCAATTTGCTGCGGGGACGCAGGAAATTAGCGGATTTCGAGGTGGAGTCAGATTACGGGAATGCGTAGCATGTAGTAATCTGATTAATCATAAATGAGGGGCAAAATACCTTTTGACCCTCATATCATTATATCATTCGAATGTAAAGAAATGATAAAAAACATGTAAAACGAAAGGGAGCAGATTATGAACATATTTGGAGTTCTCACAATGATTGGCGGACTCGCCATGTTTTTGTATGGAATGAATGCGATGGGGGATGGCCTTGCAAAGCTTTCGGGTGGTAAGCTGGAACAGATATTGGAAAAGCTTACGTCGAAGCGTATTATGGCCGTCCTTCTTGGCGTGGTTGTGACCGCAATCATTCAGTCATCATCAGCCACCACGGTAATGGTCGTGGGCTTTGTTAATTCAGGCATTATGCAGCTGTCACAGGCAGTAGGGATTATTATGGGTGCCAATATTGGTACAACCGTAACTTCCTGGCTGCTGTCACTGACCGGAATTCAGGGATCGAGCCTGTTTATTCAGCTTTTGAAACCGTCTTCCTTTTCTCCGGTGCTGGCAGCCGTAGGTATCATCCTGACAATGACTGCAAAGGATAATAATAAGAAGAAAGATATTGGAAACATTCTTGTTGGCTTTGCAATTCTTATGTTTGGAATGGAGACCATGAGTTCCGCTGTGGAACCACTTGCAGAAAATGCACAGTTTACCAGTATTCTGACAAAGTTTTCCAATCCGCTGCTTGGTATGCTGGCGGGTCTGGTTCTTACAGCGGTCATTCAGAGTTCTTCCGCATCGGTTGGTATTTTGCAGGCATTGTGCGTGACAGGAGCTGTCGGATACAAGACCGCAATTCCAATTATTATGGGACAGAATATTGGAACCTGTGTGACAGCAATTATCTCATCGATCGGTGCCAGCAAAAATGCAAAGCGTGCATCCATGATTCATTTGTACTTTAACCTGATTGGCACTATAATATTTATGGTAGTATTTTATGGAATCAATGCAGTCATTGGTGGATTCGCGTTTTTGGATACGCCGGCGAATGCAGCAGGAATCGCTGTGGTACACAGTCTGTTCAATATTGGAGCCGTGCTTCTTTTATATCCGTTTGGCAATCAGTTGGTAAAACTGGCGCAGATCACGATTCCGGAACATGCAGACGAAAAGGAACAGAAACCGGATGAATTTGCAATCTTGGATGAGCGTTTTCTGGAGAAACCGGCATTTGCCATGGAGCTTTGCAAGAATGCAACCATAAAAATGGCAGAAGAAGCAAAAGATGCGCTGGAATTATCTTTGGAAAATCTGCATATTTATGATGAAAAACGTGTGGATAAAATCATTACGCTTGAACAGAGTGTGGATCGTTATGAAGATGCGCTTGGCACATATCTCGTGAAATTGAACAACTGCGATCTGTCGCAAAGTGACAGCCGCACACTTTCGATTTTGTTACATTGCATTGGCAACTTTGAGCGAATTTCCGACCATGCGGTAAATATCACGGATTCCCTGACAGAGATGAATCAAAAAGATCTGCATTTTTCAAAGAAAGCGTTAGAGGAGATGGAAGTTTTCTCAAAGGCATTGAAAGATATTGTGGAAGCCACCTGCACCGCTTTTGTGGAAGCGGATCTGGAAAAAGCCCGTCGTATCGAGCCTTTTGAACAGGTGATTGACGGACTGAGTATTGAACTCAAACAGCGGCATGTACATCGACTCAGAAAAGGAAAATGTACGATTGAACTGGGACTGATTCTGGAAGACATTATTACGAATTATGAGCGTATTTCGGATCATTGTTCCAACATTGCGGTATGTATGATCAGAGTCAATGAAGATGGTTTTGACACACATGAATATCTGGATGTGGTAAAAGAAGAAAAAGCGCCATGGTTTGAAGAAGAATTCTATGCACTATCAAGAAAATATGCACTTCCAGAGAAAAAGAGCAAATAAAGAAGGAAGAGGAAATCGTTATGGCTTTGATTTATATTGTAGAGGATGATGAAAACATCCGGGAAATTGAAACAATTGCGTTGAAAAACAGCAATTATATGGTCTGCGCCTTTGAAAAGGCAAAGGATTTTTATAAAAAACTGGAGGATATTATGCCGGATCTGGTACTTTTAGATGTGATGCTGCCGGATGAAAGTGGCTATGATATTGTGCGCAAGTTACGTAAAAATCCGCAGACCAAGCGCCTCCCGGTGATTATGGTAACTGCCAAGACAGCAGAGATGGATATGATCAAGGGCCTTGACGATGGTGCAGATGATTACATAAAGAAACCTTTTTCCATTATGGAGCTGATCACGAGGGTCAAAGCATTGCTTCGCCGTACAGAGACGGAGGATGTTAAAATTTTGCAGATGGAACATATTCTTCTGGATCACGAGCGCCATATGGTCTATGTGGACAATCAGCCGGTAGAACTTACCTTTAAGGAATATGAGCTGTTGCGTCTTCTGATGACGAATCAGAATGTCGTATTGAGCCGTGAGGTGATCATGCGCCATGTATGGGGAACGGAATTCGAAGGGGAATCCCGTACCGTGGATATGCATATCAAAACACTGCGCCAGAAACTTGGGGAAGCAGGAACGAAGATACGCACTGTCCGCAATGTGGGATATGTGATTGAATAGTTACATGAAATTAAAGGAGTACCTATGAAACAGAAAATTAATGTAAGGCTGATTGGAATAGCGATACTTGCAGTTTTAGCAACACTTGTCTGCATGACGTGTGTGTACTATAGCCTGTTTCAGAAACAGGTGCGCAAAGATTTAAAGATTCAGGCGCAGATGCTTGGCGAAGCGGAAGTATTCGATGACGTTAGCACACCGGCAAAAAGTTTCGATATCGCTAAGGAAGATCTGCGGATTACATGGATTGATAAAGACGGAACAGTGCTTTACGACAATGATGCAAATACGGATAAGCTTGAAAATCATGCGGACCGACCAGAGGTTAAGAGTGCGTTTCTGACTGGAGATGGTGAATGCGTCCGCAACTCTAATACCATGAACATGACAACGTTTTATTATGCTCTGCTTCTGGACAACGGGACGGTGCTTCGTGTGGCTACACAGGCAAGAAGCATATGGAGCGTATTTCTGACAGCGGCACCAATGATTGCGACAATCCTTGTACTTATCATCGTTATCTGTGTGTTCCTTGCACATCTGCTGACGGGACAACTCTTGCAGCCAATCGAGGTGATGGCGGAGAATATGGAGGATACGTCAAAAGCTCCGGCTTATAAGGAATTGGTGCCTTTTGTCAATACAATCCGCGCACAGCATGAGAACATACTGATGGCGGCGAAGGTGCGGCAGGATTTTACCGCAAACGTATCGCACGAGTTAAAAACACCACTTACGGCAATCTCCGGTTATGCGGAACTCATTGAAAATCATATGGTCGATCCCGCACAGGAGACGCATTTCGCGAAGGAGATACAACAGAATGCGAACCGTCTGCTCTCACTGATCAATGATATTATCCGTCTGTCAGAACTGGATAACAGTGAAAATTTGATCCATTATGAGCAGGTTGATCTAAATGCAATTGCACAAGAATGCGTGAGCAATCTGACGGTAAATGCCGAAAAACGTGGCATTCAATTGTTCTATGAGGGGGAGACTTGTGAGCTGCGTGCAGACCGTGGCATGCTATTGGAACTGGTGGACAATCTGACAGCCAACGCAATCCGCTACAACAACGAAGGCGGCGAGGTACATGTGAAAGTGCTACACGAGAATATGCAGCCGGTGCTGATTGTATCGGATAACGGAATCGGGATTCCGAAAGATCAGCAGGAGCGTATTTTTGAGCGATTCTACCGCGTGGACAAAAGCCGTTCGAAGCAGACTGGAGGCACCGGACTTGGCCTTGCAATCGTAAAGCATATTGTGGAACTGCACGATGCACAGATTATGGTCGAGAGTGAGCCGGGAAAGGGAACCACAATGAAAGTGACATTTTAAAAATGAAACTGATATGTAAATGTGATAATTTATATATCAGTTTTATTTTTATATGTTTGACAGTGAACTACGGTCAACGTCATTCTGCTTTGCGGAAAGGATATTTACGCTTTCTGAATGTACTTCTCAATTCCTCTACGCATCGTTCATGTCGAAAAAAGTGTAATTCGTGTCGCTGAAAGTCAAAAAGGCTCTCTAGTTGATATAATTACTGTAATAAATCGTAAGTCAAAAGGGAGGAATGAATATATGAAGAATATTATCAAAAAGGAATCTTTACGAACCGCAATCTGTCTGATGCTGGTGCTTGCGATGCTCGTGACCATTCTGCCGGAGAACGTGCAGGCAGTTACCGTGAAATCAGGTTTTACCATGGATCTGGTAGATTTGAAACGGTCGGGAGATATTAAATGCTTCGGAAAGGTCGGAAAGGGAGGCGCAAAATTCCTTAATACGGTAGTGGAAGCACCGGAAGGCGCGACCGTTTATATAGAGGAAGACTTCCATATTTGCTCGGGCAAGTACGTTTATCAGGTGTACTATGAGGGCAGAAATTGGGCCGTAGAAGCAAAAAGAATAGAGGGATTGGCAGAGACTGCACGTGGAACCGCGCATGCAACGTATACAAAAAGAAGCAAAAAAAACGGGATAAAGGTAAAAAAGACTGCTTTGGTAGGCGATGTCATGGATCCCCTTCATTATTACTTTATTTATGCAAAGCCGAAAGCAACAGACAAGAATTGCATCGGATTCGTAGCGGTTGGAGCAGGGATACAGGTAATCAACGAGAACTATAACTCGGAGTGGGCTGAAATTTTATGGGGTAATTACAGCGTCGGATATATAAAAAAGGATTGCCTCAATTATGCGGATGGTTATCTGGCAGGTCTTGAAATTCGGAGTCAGCAGGATGTAAAGCAGGCAAAGAAAGCAAAACTGACTTATAAAGGTATTTTGAAAGGTTATGACAAAGACCTGAAGAAGAAGGAATTCTGCAGACTTGCGGTCAACTGGTATAAGGCAACCGGTCATGCGTTGCCGAAGCAGAGCAAGAAATCTCCGTATACGGATACAAAGGATCCTTATGTTATTATGGCACATCAGCTTGGAATTGTGAAAAGTACTTCCAATAAGAAATTCCGGCCGGATAAAATGCTGACAAATAATCAGTATAATCAATTGGTAAAAAGACTGCTCAAAGTCACCAAGAATTCAAAGGTGTATGACTATATGAATACCTATAGCTCAGATTCAACGGATGAAGGATGCGGTGTTTCCAGAGAAACGGCGTTACGCAATTTCTACCGGTCATACAGGATGCTCCAGAAGAAGAACTATCTGGTCGGGGGCGATGATTGGCGTTATAGTGAAGTTACCTATACAATTTCACCGGTAAATAATCCGACTGTTTGTCTGGATGTCTTTGAAGCAAAAAATGACGTCGGAGCTGAGATAGGATTATATTCTAAGAAGGGAAGTAAGAATCAAAAATTCCTTATATATTATGTTAATGGTTTCACAACGATCAACAGCTTATCCTCACAAAAGACAATGTCCGGATCACGCGACAAGGTATATCAGGACAGAATATGGTATGAACGTGAAAAGATGACGATCGAATACAATGATGACGGAACCGTATGTATTCAAAATGGAGAGGGTCTGTATCTTGACATTAAGGGTGGAAAGGCAGTCAGCAATGCTCATTTGTGCTTTGCACCAAAATCAGATAGCAGTACGCAGAAATTTGTATTTACTTTAATTGAAAGTGAGACTTAAAATTAAGGATAGAAAATAATAAATAGAAACAGGAAGAGAGATGGATATGAGAGCAGTTAAGAGAAAACAATCACATTTACGAACCATAATCTGCATGATGCTAGTGCTTGCAATGGTTGTGACTATTCTGCCGGAGAACGTGCAGGCGGAGATGGTAAACACACCCGGGTTTACATTGGATCTGACGGATCTGAAAGGATCTTAATTCTGCGGATGCTTATCTTGCAGGTGCAGGCAACGGAAATCAGCAGTACATAAAACTGGCAAAAAAAGAAAAGATTGCTTACAGTGGGATTTTGAAAAACTATAATAAAAAAGCGACGAAAGCAGAAGTCTGCAGACTGGCTATGAATTGGTATCAGGCGACCGGTCATAAGCTGCCTAAGGTAGGAAGGAAATCTCCGTATTCCGATACGAAGGATCCATATGTGCTTATGGCTTATCAACTTGGAATTGTGAAGAAGACTTCCGACAAGAAGTTTCATCCGGATGAGAAAATCTCACGGAGTGATTGTAATAAAATCTTAAAAAATCTTGTCAGCGTCGCAAATGCACCTCAAAGAGCATACCAGAGTGGAAAGATATCCCGGGGCAGCGCGAACAGAAAAAATGTGATCACTGCATTTTACCGGGCATACAAAGCAAGTAAGGAAAAGGATTATCTGATGCCGGGTATAAGGTATGCCGTTTCGCCGGCAGACAATACAAAAGTTTGTCTGGATGTGTTCGGAAAAGAAAGGTTAAGCGGAGCAGAGATCGGATTGTACACTAAAAACGGTGGCAGCAATCAGGTATTTCTCTTCTATAACGTCAATGGTTTTTCAGTGTTGTACAATGATTACAGTTCACACAGACTGACCGGAACAACAGGACAGGTGTATCAGGCTGGCAATGGGTATGACTGTCAGAAGCTAACGATTGAATATAATGATGACGGAACTGTATGTATTAAAAACGGAGTCGGAATGTATCTGGACATTCAGGACGGAGTTGCTGTGAGCGGTGTACATTTGAAGTTTGCACCAAAGTCAGGAAGCAGTACGCAGAAATTTGTATTCAGTATAGTCGAGTAGCAGAAATAATGGTTATAGCACAAAGTGCTTCGCGAAAAGATACCGCGGAGCACTTTTGACGTTATTATGCATATGCGGATGGTATCAAACTTGCATATCTTAAATTTGTGTGGCATAATCGAAAAGATAGCAATGATTAGCAATGATTAGCAATGATTAGCAATTGATTCTGCGTGCTTTTGAAGCCAAAGCGTGTAGAAATAAAGAACACATATTAAGAAAGAGGCGATTAAAATGTATCAGGAAGTATCACAATTACTGATGTATGGAGACTTAGAGGAGAATTCCATCCTCCGCCAGATGGCAGAATTATTTGGAAAGTACGAGACCGGAGAATACAACAAGACCGGCCTTGTGAGAGATATAAATACGCAGGTAAAGCGCATTTTAAAAGTAGCAACCGATTATGGATTTGATGATAATTTATGGCACAATTATCTTACATTTTTCCTCATGATGAGTGAAAATCCATTCAGCATGACTTGTGAGAAAGTCGGCGCAAGCGAGGGAAGTGTTAACGCACTCGTGGAAAATGATTTCCGCATTTTTAAGGCTTTATTTGATTATGATTTCGGACCAATTGAGCGTGATCTTGGAATCAACTGCTTCAGCCAGATTTCAAATTACAAAGCAATTCATAAAAAGGATCTCATGTACAACAAAAATGTAAGTGAGAAAGTGCGCTCATTGAGCAAAAAGCTCGAAGCTGCAAAGGATGAAAAAGAGTTCTTTGATGCGGTAACCGGATTTTATAAAGACTATGGTGTTGGTATGTTTGGCCTGAATAAGGCATTCCGCATTGATGATACCCCGCAGGGAAGCTTTACATTCCGTGCAATCAACAACATGGATACTGTGATGCTGGATGACCTTGTAGGTTATGAGATTCAGAAGAAAAAGCTCGTGGACAACACGGAAGCTTTTGTACAGGGAAAGAAAGCCAACAACGTACTGTTATTCGGTGACAGCGGTACTGGTAAATCCACAAGTATCAAGGCGATTGTCAATCAGTATTACAAAGACGGACTGCGCATGATTGAAATCTACAAGCACCAGTTCAAATATCTTTCTGAGATTATTGCTGATATCAAGAATCGTAACTATCGGTTTATTATTTATATGGATGACCTCTCTTTTGAGGAATTTGAGATTGAGTACAAATTCTTAAAAGCTGTCATTGAGGGTGGTGTAGAGACAAAGCCGGAGAATATTTTGATTTACGCGACTTCAAACCGTCGTCATCTGATCAAGGAGAGCTGGAACGACCGTAACGATCAGGACAACTCTAACGATCGTCATCACTCCGATACTGTGGAGGAGAAACTTTCCCTGGTCAATCGATTTGGTGTTACAATCAATTACTCAAAACCAACACAGAAAGAGTACTTCGATATTGTAGAGCATCTTGCAAGACGTGCTGGAGTTACGATGAGTGACGAGCAGCTCCGTCTGGAAGCAAACAAGTGGGAATTGAGCCATGGGGGCATTTCCGGACGTACTGCAGAACAGTTCGTCAGCTATCTTGCTTCCCAGGAAGAGGCATTTCGTTAATAAGGAGATTATATGTTATATCAGATTTGTCATGGAGCAGTCTCTTTTGGAGATGAAGAGATTCTGCACGACATCAATTTTGAAATCAGAAATACAGAAAAAATTGCAGTCGTTGGTCGCAATGGTTGCGGAAAAACGACACTGCTGAAACTGATCCACGGAGAAGTTGACCTCGAAAAGCGTGACAGTGATGAGGATGTTTTTATTGCAAAAGCCGGAAATCCACAGATCGGCTATTTAAAGCAGATTGCATTTGAAGATCCGTCTATTACGCTCGAGCAGGAAGTGCGCAAGGTTTTTGCTCCGATGGAGCGTCGGAAAAAAGAACTTGAGGCAGCCGCAGTTGCTTTGGAGACTGATTATTCCGAGGAGGCAGTGGCAAAATATACGGCGATGGAAGAAAAATTCAAGGAAGATGGCGGGTACTATTTTGAAAAAGAGTACGATGTGATCATCCGCAAATTTGGCTTTTCGGAAGAGGAACGCAAGAAACCATTATCGGAATTTTCCGGTGGGCAGCAGACGAAGATTGCATTTATCAAATTGCTGTTGAGCAAACCGGATATTCTGCTTTTGGACGAGCCGACCAACCACCTGGATATCACAACGATCGAGTGGCTGGAGTCTTATCTGAAAAATTATCCGAAGGCGGTTGTTGTTGTTTCCCATGACCGTATGTTTCTTGATAACGTTGTAGATGTGGTATATGAAATTGAGTATGGCACAGCGACCCGTTATCCAGGAAATTATTCGAACTTCATGGAACGCAAGAAAGAAAATTATAATAAGCTGATGAAGGACTATAATGCGCAGCAGAAAGAAATCGCGCGTCTGCAGCGCATCGTGGATCGTTTCAAGAACAAACCGACGAAGGTTTCGATGGCACATTCCAAGGAAAAGGCCATCGAGCATATGGTAAAAATAGAGGCGCCGGACCGATTTGATACCCGTACTTTCCATGCCAACTTTGAGCCGGAAAAAGAAACCGGAAACGATGTACTTTTGATTTCTGATTTACAGATCGGGTATGATCATCCGCTTTCTACCGTCAATCTGGACCTAAAAAAAGGTGAAAAGTTAGGTATTCTCGGTGGAAATGGCCTGGGCAAGTCAACCCTGTTAAAGACGCTGGTCGGACAGCTTCCGGCATTATCCGGTGGATATCATTTCGGAACCAATGTGCAGATTGGATATTTTGATCAGCAGATGGCGATGTATTCCAGCCGGAAAACTGTGCTGGATGATTTCTGGGATGAATTTCCGAATCTTACGGAGACGGAGGCAAGAAATGCACTTGGTGCTTTCATGTTTACAGGAGAAGATGTATTCAAGAACATTGATATGCTCTCCGGAGGAGAGAAGGTGCGTCTTGCACTCTGCAAGATTTTAAAGCGCCGTCCGAATGTACTGATTCTCGATGAGCCGACCAACCATATGGATATTGTTGGAAAAGAAACATTAGAGAGCATGTTAAAAGACTATTCGGGTACACTGATCTTTGTTTCCCACGATCGTTATTTTGTGCGTAAAGTAGCCAATCGTTTACTGGTATTTGAAGACGGTACGACAAATCTTTACCAGTTTGGATATGAAGAATACCAGCAGAAACTGGATCGGGAGGCTGAAGAGTCAGCCGGCAGCTATCGTAAGACACCGGCTGCCTTGGGCGGAGCAATCAGCCAGAATGGTGCATCCATTGCCTCAGGCAAAGCTTCCGGCGCAGCGGAAGCCGGTAAAATGGACGGAGTCGGGAAGAAAGCATACTATAATCCGGGCAAGGAACGTTCCAAGATTGAGAAAAAAGTAAAGCGTGCCGAGGAAGAACTTGCAGTCAAAGAAGAAAAGTTGGAGGCTTTAAAGGCAGAACTTTTAAGAACGGAGTATCAGTCCAGTTATTCCAAACTGACCGAGATTCAGGCAGAAATCGACGCATTGGAGGAAGAAATTCTGGAAGACATGGAGAACTGGGAGGCACTTTCCCAGCAACTCGAAGAGTTGGAAGTATAAATCGGTGGAAGCTTATTTTTTTACATAGACCCTGAACAGCTTTTGAAAGCAGGTTTTTTACATGATTTTGAAAGCAAAATATAAAAATATACTCAAAAAGCAGGCCGCTTTGCGACCCGCTTTTTTGGAGCTTTAGAGATTGAAAATCTCTTCAGACGCGTATTACTACTGCATCTGCTGCTCCTGCTTCATAATCATCTTCTTAACCATCTCCCCACCGATAGAACCGGCCTGCTTAGATGTTAAGTCACCGTTGTACCCATCCTTTAAAGGTACTCCGATTTCGCTTGCAACCTCTTCTTTGAAACGCTTCATTGCTTCCTTTGCCTCCGGTACGGCCATACGGTTTGATCCGGATGAACTGTTGTTTGCTGACATAAAAGCCACCTCCTGATAAATAGTTTTCATATTGTTTGCCGGACAGGTTTGCCGACGACACACAGGTGTCACAGGTCGGCAAATTCGCTTGGAAAAATTGTAGATTACAATGTTCCGTGGTGCTTTTTTGTTCGACTCGTTTGTTCCTATGTGCTTGAGAATATTGTGACCAGAAAAAAGCAAAATATGAAGAAAATACACTGACAATTAATGGAAGTTATCTGTGCAACGTGATATAATTTTATAAACTTGTTGTGCAAAAAAGGTACACAAAGTTTTGTAGATGAGAGGCTTGTATAAACAATCATAGAAAGGTATAAAAATATGAATAAAAAATATTTAAATGGAAGCTGGCAGATGCGTAAGCTTCCGGACGGAGAAACGATTTCACTGGAAGTTCCGGGAAGCGTGATTTCCGGGCTTTTGGCGGCAGGAAAAATTGAAGATCCGTATTATAGAGAGAATGAATATGCCACAAGAGAGATGTTCTGGAATGATTTTATGTTTACACGGACATTTTCTGTGGAGGAGGATCTGTTGAACGAAGAAACAGTGGAACTGGTCTGTGAGGGATTGGATACGCTGTCGGAAATTAAAATCAATGGTGTATCTGTTGCAAAGACATCAGACATGCATAGAACCTATCGTTTTCCCGTTAAGAAGTATTTGAAACAGGGAGAGAATACAATAGAGATTTGTTTTTTCTCTGTATTGAAATACATTAAGAATTATGAATTCCGTGAAAATCGAGAGATCCATTATGTGCCATGCGGTGCGATGGAAGGAAATGAACTGGTGCGGAAAGCACATTCCATGTTTGGCTGGGACTGGGGTCCACAGCTCGTAGATGCGGGCATTTTCCGGGATATTTATCTGGAAGCTTATTCTAAGCAGCGTATTGCGGATGTACATATTTATCAGGAACATCAGACGGATGGCAGTGTGAAGGTGCGCACAGAGATTCGTTTGGAAGATGCAGGTGGAAATGTGCCGGATATCTTGCCGGAGGATATGGTTGTGACATTGCGGGAATTTGGCGATGGTGTTGTAGAAGATGCTGCAGGAAAGGAAGAAAAGACTGAAATCAAAGCAATTGCACATACAACAGACAGTGCCAATGGTGTTCTGACAGCAGAGATTGTAGTAAAGAAGCCGAAACTCTGGTGGCCAAATGGATATGGTGAGCAGAATCTGTATCAATTGACGGTGGCTTTTTCGGATGAGAAAGCATCCGATGCAAAGAGGGCTGATTCCGTTGTAAAGACAATTGGACTGCGTACACTTACCATCAGTCAGGATAAGGATCAGTGGGGCAGCGAATTCTGTTTTAAAGTTAATGGTATGAAGATTTTTACAAGGGGCGGAAATTATATTCCGGATGATGCGGTCTACCCAAATATTACGACAGAGAAAATTGATTATATTTTGAAATCCTGTGTGCGTGCAAATTTCAATTGTATTCGTGTATGGGGAGGTGGTTTCTTCCCTTCGGATGCATTCTTTGATTTTTGTGACCGATACGGACTGATCGTATGGCAGGATCTGCTTTTTGCATGCAATGTCTATGATGTGAACGATGATTTCGTGGAAAATGTTTCCCGCGAGACGGAAGATAATGTGCGCAGAATCCGGCATCATGCGTGTCTTGGACTGTGGTGCGGTAACAATGAGATTGAGTCCGCATGGCATCACTGGGGCGATTTCCAGACAGAGAGTGATTACCTGCGCGCAGACTATATTCGCTTGTTCGAGGAAATTCTGCCACGTGTGGTAAAGGCCAATGATCCGGATACGTTTTACTGGCGTTCATCCCCGTCTTCCGGTGGATGTTTCGATAATCCGGATGACGAGAACCGGGGAGATACCCATTACTGGGATGTATGGCATGGACAGAAGCCTTTTACGGATTATCAGAAATATTTCTTCCGTTTCTGTTCGGAATTTGGCTTCCAGTCGTTTCCATCGATAAAGACCGTTGCGTCTTACACGAAGGAAAGCGACCGAAATATTTTCTCAAAGGTTATGGAGAGCCATCAGAAAAATGATTCTGCAAATGGCAAGATGCTGTATTACCTGTCAGAGAATCTCCGCTATCCAAAGGACTTTGAGAGCCTGTTGTATGCAACGCAGATCTTACAGGGTATCGCAATCAAAAGCGGTGTGGATCACTGGCGCAGAAACCGTGGCCGCTGCATGGGAACGCTTTACTGGCAGATCAATGATAACTGGCCGGTAGCATCATGGGCGAGCATTGACTACTATGGCCGTTGGAAAGCACTGCATTACATGGCAAGAAAATTCTATGCACAGCTCGCAGGCAGCCTTCGTGTGAATGAAGAAAAGCAGGTGGTGGAATTTTATCTGACGAACGAGACTACAGAAAAGGTGTCTTATCATGGAACACTTTGCCGCAAAAATTTTGCCTGTGAGATTCAGGAAACACTTGATGTATCCGGCGAGCTGGATGCTTTTTCTGCAAAATGCGTAGCAACAATTCCGATTCAGAATGCATATGAAAACTTTGTGGAGGCAAATGTGCAGATTGCAGGATATCCGGAACAGATTCATGAGGTGGAAGTACTCGCTCCATATAAGCATCTTGAACTTGCACAGCCGGAATATAAAATTCAGGTGACAAGAGAAGCGAAAGGCTATGCCATTCATATAAAAAGCAATACATTTGTGCCATTTGTGGAACTTGATTTCAAAGATGCAGATGTCATTTTCAGTGATAATTATTTTCACATTACAGGAGATACGGTTACTGTGAATTTCAAGGATGAGGACGTACAGGAAGGAACGTTTTCCGATGCAGAAGATGTGAAAACAAGACTTTGTGTCAGAAGTTTGCGGGAAAGCTATTAAGTAGCAGTATATCACTATAAACTATTGAAAATGTGGTGCAGATATATATTACAAAGATAACCATAATGTTTATACCTTAAGTGCGACAGGATAACGTCAGGTATCACAGCATAAATTTGATGTCAGGGTTAAGGAATTTCGCAAATTTTCGTTTGCGGATTATTGACAGTGAAAAAAACGCAATCTATAATTATGGTAAGGAATTGTAGTTTGTTTTAAATTTCACATATACTTAAAAGAACGGACAGAATGTAATGTGAAATGAAAATTCTATCAGGTATAAAGGAGTGAATGGTATGAGAAAGTATGTAAAACCAATTGCAGTAGTAAACAGCAACTTGGCAGAAGGTGTGTATGCAGCCAGTGGTGATTGTTATACTGTAAGTGCAAATATTACACAGACACCGGCAGAAGGCAGACCGTATTATGTAATTCATATGGATGGATCTCATGCGGCAACAGATGGTCACCATAGTACACAGCAGATGTTGACATTGACATTTAATCAACCGGTTACTTATGTTGGTTCTAATGGAACATTGGCAGGTGGTGACGGAACAAACAGTATTAATATTTTATATAGCTATCATAACAATGCAGGAGATAATATTGGCTTAGGTGATGTGAACGTAAGCTCAGCAGATGGTTTAGCAATAACAGGTGTCGTGCTTTCATGTAACCATGAGTGTGCACAGCATAAATAAAGTGGCATAGAGGTGAGTATATGAAAACATATGAGAAACCATTAGTAATGGTTAATAATGATTTGGCGGAAGGCGTATATGCAGCTAGTGGTGCAAGTTCTAATTACGTGTTGACAAGAGATTATGCTGGTGACAGTTATAATATGTATGAAGACTATTGGATTACATTTACAGATTTACCTTCATCGAACGTAGAGAATCAGATTAGTGTTAATCTGCAAGTAAGTGGAGCAACTGTTTCAAAAGCGTGCATGCTTACACATGAATCGGGAGATGCTTATGGCAGTGGAAATACAGTTACTGTTAATTTGAACGGATGGACGAACAGAGTTCAAATACGTATATATTGTGATAAGCATGATTTTACAATTAGATAAAGTTATTAAAAATAGGCGAATGCATTAAGCATTCGCGCGCGTGTGAAACTTTTTCTGTAAATAGCTAATAACAGCAAGGTCTTCTATGGTAAAAT
>ENA-UOJO01001333-UOJO01001333.1-human-gut-metagenome-genome-assembly--contig:-P57-NODE-1333-length-32121-cov-20.800100_pt1 | contig 32121 bp, 30 predicted proteins | sample MGYA00242351_ERZ723898 | MGnify/ENA metagenome assembly ERZ723898 | reverse complement strand
GCCCCTTCCCCCCCCGTGACCACGCTCAAACACACCACCGCGCCGCGGAACCCCCCCCAAACCGCGCACACCGACGGCCCCCACCCTTGCGTTGGGGCAGCGGCCTTTTCCGTCTGCACCGGGGGTGGAGTCGTCCTCTTCCGGATCGTCGAGGGAGCACAATTAACACTTGCAAAACAGGTGCATCGCTCGTATAATAGAATATGGTAAAATAATAAAAAAGAGAAATGGAAAGGAGGGGCCACAGGATGCAGGGAATTGATGCGCTCGGCTATGAAGAAGTGATGACCTTTCTGCGCAGTACACCGGCGAACCTCTTTTTCAAGGATACGGAATGCCGTTATCTTTTTGTTTCGGACGTTAGGACTTTCTTCCCCTACGGAGAAGGGCAGGAAGAGGATGTGCTGGGCAAGACAGATCTGGAGATCTGGAGCAGCGAGGAACAGGCCCGCTTTTATTATGAGCAGGACCAGAAGGTGCTTGCCACCGGCGAGGGAACCAGCTTTATCACCGAGGTGCCCCGGAAGGATGGGATAGCATACTATCAGATCAAAAAGAACCCCGTTGTGCTGGAGGGAAAGATCATCGGCATCGTGGGGCTTATTGGTGATATCACCGAACGGGTGCGGCTGGAAAAACAGGCCGAGAACTGGGCCATCCACGATGAACTGACCGGTCTGTATAACCGCAACTACCTGAAGGTAAAGGGTGCAGAGCAGCTGAAGGGAGCCATCATGCCCATCACGATCATCATGGGCGACTGTAACTACCTGAAGCGTGTGAATGATGCCTACGGCCACGAGTACGGCGACCTGCTGCTCAAGCGGGTGGGCCGGGTGATCCGGGAAAACCTGCCGCCTGAGAGCGTGGCCCTGCGGATGGGCGGCGATGAATTCCTCATTGCCTGCAGCCACTTCTCTGCAGAAGAGGCCGAACAGCTGATCGAGAGGCTGCACGGGGAGCTGGCCCGCCAGAGCGACGACCGCCTCAAGCTGGATGTTGCCTTTGGATACCACACCGTGACAGAAGGCCCCTTTGATTATGTCGCAGTCTACCATGCTGCCGACCGGGATATGTACCGGAACAAGCGCAAAAACCGCTGATCATACGGACGAAAAAACAGCCTCAGCCCGATCTCCAAGGGCTGAGGCTGTTTTGGTGCTCTGTTACATCAGGGCGGTGAGCACCAGCGCGCAGAGAGGGAAAACGCCATCTGCGGCGGTTTACAGGATCACATTTTTGATGAGCAGGGAAACGCTGCCGTCCGGATCGTGGAGGAATTCCAGCTCGGAATCGGAGTTCAGCAGCTCGGTGGGAATCTTGACCTCGATGCCGTTGGCGGTGCGGATGCTCCGGCTCTCCATCCGGCGGATGCGGGCAGGGGTCACGGTGACAGGAGCAGCGGCCTCTTCCAGCACCTCGCTCTTTTCCACATAGTCATCAAAGGGCACAGCGGCCAGCGGGTATTCCTCGGCCAGCTGCTGGCGTACCTGCTCCACCGATACCTGATTGTCGTTGTCGGCAGCCTGGTTGGCAATGAGCATGGCCACCTGCGCGTCGGCATGGGGCTCGTCCTCATAGGCATCCTTCACAGCCTGTGCGGCGGCCTCCTGAATGGCCTGCAGCTTCTTTTTCTCGGGCTCGGCCTGGGTATACTGGAACACAACAGAGGAGAGGTAGAACTCCTTGTGGCCGTCGATGTCGTATTTCTTTTCCAGCAGGCGCATGGAGTAGTCTGTCAGGTTGACAAGCGCACCCTCCTCCACCTTGCCGCTCTGGGTGGGCAGGCAGGCCCGCTGCTGGATGATGGAGTTGACCGGGGCACCTTCCACGGTCTCGGTGTAGTGGGTGTAGCCGTTTTTATAGTTCAGCTTGAGGATGCCCAGCCAGGGCGCGCCGTCCCGGGTGAAATCCACCACGGCCAGGTCCGCCCCGGGGATGGTGGTGTGGGCGTGCATGTAATCGAACAGCACCCCCGCAATGCGGCAGGACAGATCAATGAAATCCTGATTGTGCTCCAGCTCGTTCCGGAAAGCCGAATCCGGCAGGGGGCGGCACTGGCGGATCTCATCGCTGGCCAGCAGCTTTTCGATATGATTCTGTAAGTAGGCGGTCTTTTCGGCAGTCAGCTCCATGCCGCCGCCGCTGAGCACCGGCGCGTCCAGCGTGGTGTCCAGCACATGCAAAATTGCCTGATGGATGATGATCTCCATGGGTCAAAACCTCATTTCCCGGGTGATTGTGATGTTCCTGCCCAGTATAGCACATCCGGAACAAAAAGGCGAGAGGGAGCGCAAAGGCTTGTCAACCGCCGCCTGAGATGCTACAATGGGGCTGACCAAACATCCGGACAAGCCGAAAGGGGAGTGTGTTATGGAATTTCGGGACAAGCCGATGCAGAACCTCATCCGCATCAAGGAAAAGGAGATCTGCAAAAATGTGCAGGAGCTGCTGCTGGACGGTGAGCAGATCGTGGGGGCTTACAAGACCGTGCGCGATCAGGCCGTGTTCACCACCCACCGCATTTTTATGGTGGATATGCAGGGGATGACCGGTACCCGGCAGGAGATCTTTGTGCTGCCCTACCGCAAGATCCTGCATTACGGCATCAAGACGGCAGGCTTCGGTGACCCGCTGCAGACCTCGGAGCTGACGGTCTGCTTTGCGGATGAGCACGAGGCGAAGTTCGGCTTCATCGGGCAGGATGAGCTGCTGGCGGTGGCACGGGCCATCAGCCGGTGCATCCTGTAACAGAAAAAGAGTAAAACGCCCGTTCCGGCTTCTGACCCCGGAGCGGGCGTTTTACATTGCTGTAATATGCGAAAAAAGGAGAATGTCGAAGGGTCAGCAGGCGGCGCGCTCTCTGCGGCCGGCCTCAAGCATGTAGTGCAGGAAGCCGGTGACATCAGCAGGGTCGGTGACAGAGATGTCAAAGCCCTTGGAGGGAGCGTCCATCATCTGGAACAGCTCGGTGGCGGCGCTGTTCTTTTTCAGGTCACAGGTCTCGCCATTGGCCAGGTGCAGGAGCACACTGCCGCGGCTGGCGGCTACCTGCTGCATGAAACGGTCTTTATCAAGATACTGGATGCGAAGCATAGAAATACCTCCCACAAAGAAATGTTTTGTTCTGGAAGAGTCCCCCGGGCCAGACTGCCCATGCGGGACGCTTCTCGGGAACCGGATCAAGCCGCGCCGGGGGTTGTTTTCCGCCCTCTGCGGTGTTATACTGTGCTTGCTGGTTCTGATGAAATAATACCACGAAACCGGCACGATAGATAGAACAAAAACACCCGATTTGTACAACAAAATCGGCATTGACAAAAAATATTCAAAGTATTGCGGAAAGGAATTGTTCAATATGGCGTTTCAGACAAGCTGTGTCTCTGCTGCCAATGTCGTTACCGGGCTGACCTTCCAGCAGGATGTTGTGGCCGATGCCGAGGGGCGGGAAATGGTCCAGCATGGCAGCGCCCTGTTCCCCATTGCCTGCTACGCGGAGAACCTGAAAAGCTATTCGGTGGCCTGGCACTGGCACGAGGAGTTTGAGTACATACTGGCCATGAAAGGCCCCCTGACGGTGGACGTGAACAAGACCCGGGTGACCCTGCAGACGAATCAGGGCGTGTTCCTGAACTCCGGCATCCTCCACGCGGTGGAGCATGCGGAAAAAGGGGAGGCCCTGCTCCACTCGGGTGTGTTCCATCCCCGGCTGGTGGGTGGAATGGACACCATCTTCTGGCAGAAGCTCATCCGACCCATGCTCCAGCCGGATGCCCCGGCGTTTTTTCTGCTGGATGGGGCTGTGCCCTGGCAGGCGCAGGTGCTTGCCTGCCTGCGGGAAGCCTGGCAGGCGGTTGCCGTGGAGCCCTTTGATTACGAGAACCGGGTGCGTTATTATCTCTCTGCGGCGCTGCGGCTGCTGAGCACCCAGTGCGTGGGCGGCAAGACCAAGGTCTCCCAGCAGGAGCAGATCGCCGCCGAGCGGATGAAGCAGATGCTCCGCTTTGTGGAGGAGCACTATGCTGAGGAGTTGACCGTGGAACGCATCGCGGCCAGCGTGGCCCTGAGCGAGAGCGCCTGCCTGCGCAGCTTCCGGCAGATGCTGGGCATCACGCCCATCCAGTATGTCAAGCAGTTCCGGGTGGAAAAGGCCGCCGAGCTGCTCCGTTCCACCCGGCTCAAGACGGGCGAGATCGGGATGGAGTGCGGCTTTGCAGATGGCAGCTACTTCATCAAGACCTTCCGGGAGATCAAGCACTGCACACCCAAGGAATACCGCGCAAAATTCTGCTGAAATGTCTGAGATAGGAATAGGAGAAAATAATCCCCATGCAGCACAGTCTGACCCAAGGACCCATTACAAAGAATATCCTGCTGTTTGCCCTGCCGCTGGGTGTTACCGGCATCTGGCTCAGTGTGCCCATCGGCTGGGCACTGGCAGATGCCATCGGCATTGGGTATTATTTGAAGAAGAGAACATAAAATATCCCCCACTGCAAAGCGTGTTTTGGCACGTCTGCAGCGGGGGATATTGTTTTTTCTGGGGTTTGAGGTGATTCGAGCGGGGGCTTATTCCCCCACGGCGGGGACGTTCTGCATTGTCCAGAGGAGCTTCTGGACATCCACGCTGCCCATGTGGGTGGGCTCCTCACCCAGACGGAGAAAATCGGTCTGCTGGGCGGTAACAGTCTGCCACTGAGGCAGGTCTGCGCCGTTGGGGTCACCTGTCCTGGCAAAGTTGGTCAGGTAATCCACCATCTGAGCGCTGAGGGCGGTATCCTTCTCAGTGAAGGGCCGCCAGCAGTGAGCCAGCGTGCCGAACCAGTACCACAGGTCGCTGGAATGCCAGGCACCACGGTCATCACCGGGGAGCTGGCGGTCGAAGAACCAGCCATAGCTGTCGGCGTTCCGGGCGGACCAGTCCTGAGCCATCTGGTAGAGATAGGGCGGAACGATATCCTCACTGGTGAAGCCGATGAGGTAAGGGATATGGTGCTGTTCGTCGGCAGCCAGCGTCTCGGGGCCGGTCTTGACCTGGAAACGGCCATCCACCACGGGTTCACAGCCCATACCCTTGAACTGGGGCTGGGTGCGGACGGCATCCCAGGCTGCAAACAGCTGGGCGGGGGCGAGGGCACGGAACTCGGCCAGTGTGCTGCACCCGGCGGTCTCCATGACCTGCTTCCAGAACGGGTAGTGGGCCTCAGCGGGCTTGGCCGTCAGCATCTGGCTCACGCCGCCGCCGCTGCTCATCACAGCCTTGGAGAACAGCCCCCTGGTGATGGGGGAGAGGACGAGCTGCTGGACGCTCATGGCACCGGCGCTCTGGCCCATGATGGTGATGTTGTTGGCATCGCCGCCAAAGGCAGCGATGTTGGCGCGCACCCACTGCAGGGCCGCCAGCTGATCCAGAAAGGCATAGTTGCCGGTGGATCCGGCCTCCTCAGCCAGCGCGGGCAGGCAGACAAAGCCCATGGGGCCGAGCCGGTAGTTGATGGTCACAGCCACGCAGCCTTTGGTGGGCCAGACGGGGCCGTCGAAGTGTTTCTCGTGGCCGCAGCCGCCGGTAAAGCCGCCGCCGTGAATGTAGAAGATGACCGGCAGTCTGTCCTCGGGAGCTGCGTCAGCAGGGGCCCAGATGTTCAGGAACAGGCAGTCCTCGCTGTAAGTGTAAGTCTCGCCTTTGCGGAACTCGTTGTAGTAGAAGGCTTTTCCGGGTGCGGCGGCTTCGTCATAGAAGGCGCGGGGCTGGTAGCAGCAGGCACCGTACCGGGTGGCATCGTAGACACCGTCCCAGTGGGTGACGGGGACGGGGAACTCCCACCGCCCGGCGGTGGCGTAACGGATGCCCTTGTAGGCGGCAATGCCCGGCCACTGGCAAGCCGTGCCGGAGATCACGCCGCAGGGCGTGGTGCGCTCAAAGCTCATGGGGAAAACCTCCTTGTCTTACTCCGCCGCTTTCAGGCCCCGGATGTCCTCACCTGCAAACAGGCAGGGGACAAAGGAGGAAAGGCGGCTGGAGATCTTTTCGGTGTATCGCTTTTCCAGCAGGGAGCCATCCGCAATGTTGGTGGTGACGATGGTGGGCAGACCGGCTCCCAGGCGGTTGTTCAGCAGGCTGTAAAAAGTGGTGATGAAGTAGGGGGTGACGAACTCGGTGCCCAGATCGTCCAGGATCAGCAGGTCGGCAGCAGAGGCGGTACGCAGCAGGGTCTCGGCATCCTCGGAGGAGTCGAAGCGGGCGTTTTCCAGCTTGCCGAAGAAGTCTGGGCTGGAAACGTAGATCACGTCAAAATCCTTTTGCAGCACGATGCCCGCAATGGCAAGGGCGGCGTGGGTCTTGCCCAGCCCCGCGTTGCCAAAAAGCATCAGGCTCTCGCTGTTGTGGTCGAATTCCTCAGCGTAGCTGCGCAGATCCTCCAGCAGGCCGCCCATGTAGGTGCGGACAGGCTCACCCAGCTTCTCGTCCATGGTGTTGGGGTAGTACCGCAGCTCCATGGTGTCAAAACTGGAAATGGACAGGCTGGACAGCGCCTCGATCTCCTCCCGCCGCAGACCCTGCATCAGCTTGTGAACACAGGTGCAGGTGCGGCCCTGCACGCTGCCAGTATCCTGGCACAGCTTGCAGGTGAATTTGGGCTCCAGCGCATCCGCAGGGCGGCCGCTGGCGGCCAGCAGGGCGGTGAGCTCCTGCCGGGCTTTGCTCAGTGCGGCGGCGGCTTCGGTGCGGTCTTTTCCGGCCGCGCCTGCCAGCGCGCAGCGGATGCCCCGCACCCGCACCTCGTCCTCAGCGTGGCGCAGGGCCGGGATGGCGGCCTCTGCCTCCAGCCGGGCATCCTCGGCATTGGCGCGGGCAGTCTGCCGCCGCAGAGCCACCGTGCGCAGGGCGGCTTGATACAGTTCCTGTTTGGTACGCATAAAAGCTCCTTATTCTGCAGGCGTGTCCGTTTTTTTGCGGAGCGGACGGCGGCGGGCAGCGTTCTTGAGAAAATCGTTTCCGCTGGGTTCGGCGCGGTCCACCCGGAGGTTCCGGCTGGCACCCATCCCGGCCACCGGGCCCCGCACATCGTGGACGGTGCGCAGGCCCTTGGCGTTCCAGGTCTTGAGGATGCTGTTCCAGTACCAGAGATCCCGCTTGGGCCCGGCCTGCACGGCGGCCTCCTGCACCATGGCATCATCGTAGCCGTAGACCTCGTACCAGCGGGCAATGGCCTTGCGCCCGCCAAGGGTCAGCTCGGTGTCGGCAATGCCCAGCAGGCCGCTGACGTACTGCTCCCGCTGGGCGCGCAGGGCCAGCAGCTGGAGGTGTGCGTCGGCCTGTTCGCCGGTCTCCACACCCTCGGCCCGCCAGACCTTCAATTCGTGACTGACGGCACCCATCGTCCGCTTGCCCCGGCTGGCCACATAGGCCACACAGAGCATAACGGTCTCGGGTGCAAAGGCCTCCTGCACATAGAAGTTTACCAGCTTTTCCATTTCGGGGTGAGTCAGCGGACGGGCAAAGCTGGTCTGGGCGCAGTCGATGAGGGAGGAGATCATGGGGTCGGTGCGGCTGGCCGCCGCGATCTCGCTCCAGGTCATGGGGGCAGGGGCTGTGGGCTCCTCGCCCGGGGCGGCGTTCTCCTCGTACCGTTCCAGCAGACCTGCACCGGCCCAGAAGGACAGGGCACTCTCGGCGGTCATCTTGCTGCGGAGCTTTAAGTCGGCGCAGAGCTTTTCTGGGTCAGTGATGCCGGTGGCCAGCACATACAGAGCCACCCGGACGTTATATTCCTCCGCAATGCCCAGCTTGGAAAAGACCAGCTGCGGCACCGGGATGGTGTCACCCTTGAATTCTTTCAGTCGGTAGATCATGGTGCACCTCAGTGTTGTGTTTCGGCATCCGGTTCCGGTGCGGGCGGTGTCCAGGGCTCGCAGTCCAGGATGGACGGGTGGGCGCTCCAGCGTTCCGGTTCGGCGTTGTAGGCATCGTTCAGATATTGGGCGACTGCGGTGCGGCCCTCCTCGGTCATCGGGAAGATCTCCCGCCGCCGCAGGGCCGGGTCGGTCTTGTCCAGCGTCCACGGCTCGGGCCAGAGATCCACCGTGAGAATGGCCTCTTCTTTTTTGGCCTCCTCGCCGCCGTCCGGGTCGGGGACGGAGCGCTTGCCCGGGGTGATGAGGTAACGCATCCCGTCCTCGTTGCCGCTGAATGAGTTTTTGTTCTGCAGATAGTGCAGCATGGGCACAAAGATCATGTAGAATTCCTTCCATTGTGATAATCTATCTTTCATTATAAAGCAACTGGCGCAAAAAGCAAGTTTTTTCCGCCTGCCGCGTTCCGACAGAAAAAACTGTTGACAAAACCGCTGCACTTTGCTACACTAATGGAGCAGTCCTGCAGGGTTAGCTCATCCGGTAGAGCGACTGCTTCCCAAGCAGTAGGCGGCGGGTTCGAGTCCCGTATCCTGCTCCAGAAAATAGCGCTCCAACGTGTAGTAAAGAACATGTTGGGGCGCTTTGCATTTTGATGCACTTTTGGGCGGGCGGCTTGTGCTTTGCCGGAAAATATGGTTCAATAGAGGAAAACAGGCGGGAACGCACAGTGAACAAGACAAAACGAGGTGGATACAATGAATCTGAAAGAAGCATTCCGCTATCAGAACAAGCTGCAGGCCCTTTTGGACGAGGCCCAGGGGATTCTGGACTGCGATTCCAACGTGACGAATGTGGCCAACACCTATCTGCGCCACAAGGTCATGGCAGAGGCTGAGGACGAGACGATCCTGGACCTGCCCCAGACCGAATATGCTCAGCAGATCACCGACATTGCCCGGTTCATGCTCTACCTGCTGGAGGAGAAGGGCCGCCTGTTTGCTGCCATCCGCAAGGCAAAGGATGCGCTGGACATGGATATGGACAGCGAGGTCAGTCTGAACGCTGCGCGGCAGAGCGTGGCGCGCACCTTCAAGCGAATGAACGACCTGCGCAGCTCCGAGCAGCTGCTTTCCGGCGGCGGCACCGGCTACCGTTTCAATGCGGAGGGCAACCAGATCGCCTACCGCTGTGATGTGAAGCGGGTGACCACCATCAACTATGACCGCAAGGTCATCCACGCTGCTTTGGGCAAGCTGAACCGGCAGGCGGACGAGACCTCCAACCGGATCGACCTGTGCCTTGTGACCTCCCGGGTGGACTATGCAGTTCCCTTTGATGTGAACGCCAGCTTTGCCGAAGCGTTTGAGACCTATCTGGAAAGCACCAATGCCTGAATAAACGCTCCACCGGCCATTTTGGGTGCGGCAAGCGCCGGGGAAGCGGCTGCCGGTTCAGGTGCAGATGAACGATAACGCTGCACAGTTCCGCAAGGAAGTTTAGGTCCGGTTCACCGTACGAGCCAGCATAATTGAAAAAATCTTGCGTTCGGCTTTTCCGCCACCGCCAGACGTTTCTTCGCCGAAATCGTCCCTTGCCCTTTCCCGCATTCCTGCTTTTGTGCTTACGTCTCCATGGGCAGGCAAGCCACCCTTTCTGAATTTGCCCCGCAGACTGCTGCGGGAGCATTTTTCCGCCTGCGGGGCGGGTGCACTGCATCCCCCATTTTGCAGGCAGAGCAAATGGCAGAAGCTGCCCTGGATGCTTGCCGTATCCAAAATGGCCGGTGCAAAACCGGAGGGATAAGCGATGAAGTGCTGCAGCCCCGGCGGTAAAAAACTGCCGGGGCTGCAATTCTTGGAGGGAGTCGTTCGTATTCCAGACAAAGCAACTGAATTTCGACAAAGACGAGGTATGATCATGTCAACCAAACCGATCCGTTCCACTACCGCAAATTGCATTGACCTGAGTGCAGCAGCACTTCATATCATTGCCATGGCGCTGATGCTGATGGATCACCTGTGGGCGACCCTTTTGCCGGCGCAGGAGTGGCTGACTTGTGCCGGGCGGCTGGCGTTTCCCATCTTTGCGTTTATGGCGGTGGAGGGCTATTTCCACACCCATGACCTGAAAAAATACACCCTGCGGCTGCTGCTGTTTGCTCTGCTTTCGGAGATCCCCTTTGACCTGATGTACGGCGGCACTTGGTTCTACCCGGTGCACCAGAACGTCATCTGGACGCTGCTGCTGGGGCTTCTGGGGGTGCATCTGATGGAAACGGTGCGCAAAAAGCAAAAGCTCTGGGTCTCGCTGCCGGTGTGCGCCGCAGTGGCAGCAGCAGGGGCGCTGCTGGGAACGCTGGGCATGACAGATTACTACGGTGCCGGTGTGCTGACCTTGTTCGCTTTTTACATTTTCCGGGGCCGGAAATGGTGGTGCCTGCTGGGACAGGTGCTGACCCTGTACTGGATCAACGTGGTGCTTCTGGGCGGGCTGATGTATCCCATCCGGCTGTTCGGCATGGAGTTTGAGCTGTGTCAGCAGGGGCTTGCGCTGCTGGCGCTGGTGCCCATCTGGCTGTATCGCGGACGGCAGGGATGCCACAGCAAACCGTTCCAGTATGCCTGCTACGCCTTTTACCCGGTACACATGCTGCTGCTTGTGCTGGCGCTGAATTTTGTGAACCGATAAGAACGTAATGGTATCCCGGGTGGGATCTATTCTGCACTTTCCTGAGTCTGCTCTGTGGGCTTGATGGTCTTGACCCGCAAGGTGAAATACAGAAGATGGCAGACCCACACCACTGCAATGCAGATCCTGCCGATGGGAGCATTTTTCATACAAAGAAAACCGATCGCCATGACAGCGGTGACCATTGCAATGATCTTGCATTTTGTTCCTGCTGTCATGGCTTTTTTCTGAACAAAGCTGTCCAGATACTTTTTGTACCGTGGTATACTGAATGGAACACCCGCAGGAGGTAAAATGCCCCATGAAAAAAGATAAATCGTTCCGCCCGGACCGGGTCCTCTCCTATTTCAGGGTGGAGTGGTTCCCGCTGCTCCTTGTGACCCTTTCGGGCCTTGTCTATAACATCGGTCTGCTGGCCGCGCCGTGGTTCGAGGGCCGGTTGGCCCAGTGCCTGGCGGATATCCTGGGCGGCAGTGAGACTGCTGCCCAAATGGCGCTGCTGGTGCTGGCCTACATTGCGGTCACACTGCTGGTGCAGGCGGCGCGCTTCATCAAGCGCTTTTATGTGCGCCGCTTCGCCAACAACATCAACCGCCGGATGAAGGGCATCCTGTACGCCAATCTGGTGCGGCAGAGCCGGGCAGCGCTGGAAAAAGAGGGGGCCGGTGAGCTGATGACCAAAGCCATCGCCGATGTGGACGACTGCGTGGAGGGAATGCGCAAGTTCACCACGGAGGTGTTCGACACCGGTGTGGCGCTGGCGAGCTATGCGGTCATGCTGCTGGTATACGATTGGCGGCTGGCGATCTTGGGCCTGCTTTTTACTCCGGTGTCCTATGTCTGCGCGGCAGGGATGAAAAAGCCGGTGCAGCGTGCCGGTGCGGCCTATAAAAAGGCCGCCGGTGCCCTGAGCAGTGCCATGTTGGACCGTGCCCGGAATGCTGTGACCTACCGCATCTACGGCTGCGAGGAGGCCCGGATGGAAAAATACGAGGAGGCCCTGAGCCTTTCCGAAAAGACTGCCGTGCGGAACAACGTGTGGCAGTCCGCGCTGCCGCCGCTTTATCTGGCGGCATCTGAGGCAGGAATCCTCTTCATCCTGTGGTTCGGCGCAAAAAATGTGCTGGGCACCGGCTGGAACCACTGGGATATCGCCGCCTTCACCACCTTCCTCTCCTGTTTCACCAAGCTGGTGGTCAAATCCTCCAAGGTGGCCAAGCTCTTCAACGCGGTGCAAAAGGCAGAGGTCTCCTGGAAGCGCATCAGACCCCTGATGAAAACGCCCGAGCAGCTGGATGCCCTGCAGATCCCGGCGGCACAGGATGTGACGCTGAAAGAACTCGCCTTCTCCTATGGCGAAGAGCCTGTCTTTTCCGGCCTGAGCCTGACGGCCCACCCCGGCGATATCATCGGCATCACCGGCCCGGTCGCCTGCGGAAAATCCACCCTTGGCCGCGTATTCCTCTGCGAAGCGCCCTATCAAGGCTCGGTCTGCTTTGGTGGCAGGGAGCTTTCCGCCCTGACCCCGCGCCAGATCGCCGCCACGGTCGGGTATCTGGGCCATGACCCGGAACTGAGTGCCGACACCGTGCAGAATAATGTCCTCTGCGGCAGTGAACAGGATGCCATGCCGTGGCTTGCAGCCGCTGCCCTGAAGGAGGAAGTGCTGGCCATGGAAAAGGGTACGGAGACGGTCATCGGCAGCGGCGGCACCCGCCTTTCCGGCGGGCAGGCACAGCGTCTGGCATTGGCCCGGACGCTGGCCCATCCCCGCCCGGTGCTGGTGCTGGATGACCCATTCTCGGCACTGGACCGCAGCACCGAGGATGCGATCTTTGCCCAGCTGCAGGCGTATGCCAGGGATAAGGTGGTGTTCCTGATCTCCCACCGGCTGTACCATTTTCCGCAGATGCAGCAGATTATTTTTATGGAGGGCGGCAGGACCACCGTTGGCACCCACGAGGAGCTGATGGCAGCGGTTCCGGTCTACCGCCAGCTGTATGAAAGCCAGACCGGCCTGAAAGGGGGAGAGGGCGCATGAAAAAGAAAAATGATCACGGCGTGATTGCTGCCGTCCGGATGGCAGCGGCCTCGCACCGCCTTCTCACGGTGGGGACGGTGCTGTGCGTGGCAGCTTCGGTGGCGGCATCCCTGCTGCCACCCCTGCTGCTGGCCCGGGTCATCGACCGTCTGACCGCGGGCCTCCCGCTGTCCTTTCTGGCCGTGCTGCTCTACTTCGGCAGCCTTGCACTGGAAGGCGTGCTCACCTCGGCGCAGGAAAGCCTGCTGGTGCTCTTTGGCCAGAGGATGACCCATGCCCTGCGCTCGGAGATGTCCAGGAAGCTGAGCCGTCTGCCCGCCGGTACACTGGTGGATCAGAACCCCGGCGAGGTGGCCGCCTGCTTTTCGGGCGATGTGGACACGGTGGAAGCCCTGTTCACTTCCGGCATCATCAGCATGGCGGCAGATGCCTGCCGCATCGTCTCCATCATGGGGGTCATTGCGGTGAAAAACACCGGCCTTGCGCTGATCCTGCTGCTGGTGCTGCCGCTGTTTGCCGTGTTTACCCGTTACGTCCAGAAGCGGATGCTGGCCGCGCAGCTGGACAACCGCCGCGCGGTCGCCGCTGTCTCCGGGCAGGTGCCCGAGACCCTGCACAACATCCGCACCATCCGGGCGCTGGGTCTGGAGGATTACATGGAGCGCCGGTATGACCGGTGCATCGGTGACAGCTATGCCGCCATGGAGCGCACCAATTTTTATGATGCCGTCTATTCGCCGGTGGTGCTGCTGTTGAATGCCGCTGTGGTCGGCATCGTGATGCTGCTCTCCGCTTCGGGGAACGCACAGCTTCTGACCCTGTTCGGCATGTCAGTGGGCACCTCGGTGGCCGTCGTCAACTACATCTCCCGCATCTTCGCCCCCATTGAGAGCCTGGGCATGGAGATCCAGACCATCCAGTCGGCCATGGCGGGTGTCAGGCGCATCGATGCCTTTCTCGACCAGCCGGAGCGCACGATCCCTCCCGCGCGCAGGGAGGCTGCCCGGGGCGATGTGGAATTTGCGCACGTCACCTTCGGCTATGGGGAGCGATACGTTCTGAAGGATTTTTCCATGACCGTGAAACAGGGGGAGCAGGTCACGCTGGTGGGCCGCACCGGTGCGGGCAAGAGCACCGTGTTCAAGCTCCTGCTGGGCCTGTATCAGCCAGAGGCCGGTACGGTGACCATCGGCGGCGTGAAGGTGGGGGACATCACCGACCGGGAGCGCCGCACCTGCATCGGCTGTGTGGAACAGCATTTCTCCCGCGTGCCGGGCACCGTGCTGGAACAGATCACGCTGGGAGACCCGCAGATCACCGGGGAAATGGCAAGGGATGCCGCCGCACTGGCCGGGATCGATGCTGCCATCCGGGCTCTGCCGGAGGGTTATGACACCGTCTGTACCGAGGGCATCTTCTCGCAGGGAGAGTGGCAGCTGCTGTCCATTGCCCGTGCCGCCGCTGCAGATCCCGCCGTGCTGCTGTTGGATGAAATCACCGCCAATCTGGATGCCGAAACCGAGGCCCGCGTGCTGGAGGCTCTGCGCCGCGCGTCTGCGGGCCGCACAGTGCTCTCTGTCTCCCACCGCGTCTATGAGAATCCTGGCGGCAGAACGATCGAGATCAGGACCCGGGAATGACGTATGACAAAAACGCCCCCTGTGCGCCGCAGCAGGCAAACAGGGGGCGTTCTGGTATGCTCAATTCTTTTCGATGTAGACGCTGGTGGAGGGGAAGGCGAAGTCCACGCCGTCTGCCTGCATCACGTCCATGATGTTCAGGTTCAGATCATTCTGCTGCTGCAGGAAGGTGGCATAGACGTTGGTGGTCAGGTAGGCCGAGATGAGGATGTTGATGCTGGAATCGCCAAAGCTGGTCAGCCGGACGATGTTGGTGCCCTTGTTGGTGTAAGGGCTGTTGTCCAGCATGGCCTGCAGGTCAGCCATCAGCTTTTCCAGCTGGGCACGGGTGGTGCCGTAGGTGACACCCAGCGTGAACTTATAGGGCCGCATGGTGCGCAGGGCCGCATTCTGGACAGTGGAGGAGCAGATCTGGCTGTTGGTGATAATGATTACGCTGTGGTCCATGGAGCGGATGCGGGTGGAGCGGAAGTTGATGTCGATGACTTCGCCCTCCACGTTGCCCACGGTGATCCAGTCGCCGATGGAAAAGGGTTTGTCCAGCAGGATGACGATGCCGCTGAACAGGTTGCTGGCGCTTTCCTGCGCGGCCAGCGAGATGGTCAGGCCCACAAGACCGGCACCGGCTACGATGCTGCCGATGGGGAAACCGACGATCTGCGCGCAGGTGGCAGCGCCCAGAATGATGACCAGCACCTTGTAAGTGGTGTCCAGCAGGGAGCGCAGGGTCTTGTTGCTCCGGATCTCCGGGCTGAAGGAGGCCAGCAGCAGGTCGGCTACCTCAGAAGCGTTGTACAGGCCCTGGCAGAACAGGAGGGTCGTTGCGATCTTATAGGCCGTGAACAGAAACTTTGTCAGGCCCGGAATGGCCCACGGCAGGCTGGTCAGGGCCAGGTACAGGCCGCTGTAAAAGGCCATCCGCTCCAAAGGGCTCTGTAAGCTGCGCAGGAGGATGGGCGTGGCGGCAAAGTGCCAGCTGCGGGCCTGCAGAGCGGGAAAGATCTTCCGGCGCAGCAGCCAGCCGAGCAGATGCCCCGCAAAAACGATGACAGCGGCGCAGACAGCCCGGGCAGCCAGCGCCCACCAGCCCTCCAGCAAAAAAGGCCCGATCTCGAACCCGAGGTCACGAACGGTAAAAATCATGGCAAAAAGCTCCTTGTATCAAAAATTGTAACATCCTGTCCCACAGTATACCATATCCGGCCCGTGCAGGGCAAATAAAAAAGGGGGTTGACAAGGCGGAGCAGCCGCGTTATACTCTTGGCCAGAAAGTTCGTTTCAGGGCGGGGTGAGATTCCCCACTGGCGGTACAGCCCGCGACCACCCGCAAGGGTGCTGACCCGGTGAAACTCCGGGGCCAACGGTATAGTCCGGATGCAAGAAACGGCAGGCAATACGATTTGTCTACGCGCCCTGTTGCAGTGTTTGCTGCGGCAGGGTGCGTTTTTGATTGTCTTCCCGGTTCCGAACCATGCGAAAGGGGCTTTCCAATCTTTGATTTGGGGCCAGAACGCCCCGGGAGGATATTACCATGAAGAAAAACACGACCCGCAACCTGACCGTTGCCGCCATGCTCAGCGCGGTGGCCTTTATCCTGATGTTCATCGAGTTCCCGCTCCCGATGCTCATCCCGTCCTTCGTCAAGATGGACTTCTCCGACCTGCCCGCTCTGCTGGGTGCCTTTGCCCTTGGCCCGGTGTACGGCGTGATCATCAGCTTTATGAAGAACCTGCTCCATGTGGTCATCAAAGGCACCTCTACCGCGCTGGTGGGTGAGCTGTGCAACTTCATGCTGGGTGCGGTGTTCTCCGCTCTGGCCGGTTACCTCTACAAGCACCACAAGAGCCGCAAGAACGCCATCATCGGTGCCGTGGCCGGTGCCGTTGCCATGGCCCTGTTCAGTGTGCCGTCCAACTACTTCATCACCTACCCGGCCTACGTCAAGTTCTACCACATGCCGCTGGAAGCCATCCTGGGTATGTATCAGGCTATCCTGCCCTCTGCCAACAGCCTTATCAAGTGCCTGGTCATCTTCAATATGCCCTTCACTCTGGTCAAGGGCCTGCTGGATGCCCTGATCTGCATGTTGATCTATAAGCCGCTCTCTCCCATCCTGCATGGCCGGAAGTGAGTGACAGAGCAAAAAAAGAAAGGACGCGAGAGCGTCCTTTCTTTTTTGCTTTTATCGATTCGATTTAAGACAGCGCGCCCTTTTCCAGCCACTTGCCCCGGGCAAGGCGGATGAGGAACAGCAGGCCCCGGATGCTCAGTTCGCAGCACATGGCACCCCAAACGCCCATCAGGCCCAGCCGGGGAGCCAGCAGGAACGCCAGTGTCAGCCGGATGCACCACATGCTGAATATGTTCAACACAAAACAGGAGGTGCTGTCGCCCGCACCCTGCATGGCACCGCTGGCCACGATGGAGGCACCGAACATGGGCTCGGCCCAGGCTTCGATGCGCAAAACCTGAGCACCCAGAGCGATGACAGCCGCATCGGTGGTGAAAAGGCTCATCAGGGTGGGGGCAAAGATCCACAGGCCAACGCCGGAAAGGGCCATGACCCCCATGCCAAGACCGGTGCACAGCCAGGCAAACCGCTTGGCCATATCCTTCCGGTTGGCACCCACGGCCTGGCCGATGAGGGTGACAGCTGCGCTCTGGATGCCGTAGCCTGCCATGTAGCACAAGCCCTCGGCATTGACAGCCAGGCTGTTGGCGGCAATGGCCACGGTACCCAGGCCGGCCACGATGCGCACCACCACCACCTGCGCCAGAGAGATGGCGGCACGTTCTCCCGCCAGAGGACCTCCGACCCACAGCAGGTTCCGCAGGCAGGAGCGGGTGATCTTCCAGGGGGCAGACTTCCGGATGCAGAGGGGGCCTTTCCGCAGCAGCAGGATGGCCAAAGCCAGCAGGCCGCCCACCACAGTGGCCAGGGCGGTGCCCAGGGCTGCGCCGGGCACACCCAGCCCGGCACCCCAGACGGTGATGTCCCACAGCGTCCGGGTGGGGTTGATGAGGAAGAAGTTGAAGATGGCATCCAGCACACAGACCAGCACGCTGATGAGGCTGGCGGTCAGGGCGTAGCCTGCCGCCCGGAGGATGGAGGTGTACATGCCCATGGCCATGGTGAAGGGCAGCGCCGTTGACCAGATGGCAAAGTAGGCTGTGGCGTTTGCCCGCAGGGAGGGGTCAGCTCCCAGCCACCCCGGCAGAAAGGGGCTGATGCCCAGGCCGAAGAGGGCGGCACCCACGCCCAGGATCACATTGAAAAGCATGGCCTGCCGCAGCACGCTGCGGGCATCATCCTGCCGGTCGGCCCCCAGATACTGGGCAATCTGGATGGAGAGGGCAGTGTACAGGCCCACCAGAACACCGTGGAGCAGCCAGGTGCTGGAGCTGACGATGCCGATGGAAGCAGTAGCTTCTGCACCGATGTGGCCCACCATGGCAGCATCGATGTATCCCATGGCAGTGACCACCAACTGCTCCAGAATGGAGGGGATGCTCAGCGCCAAAGCCACCTGGGCCGTCTGGCGGGAGGGGATGGTCTCACCCTGCCGCATCCGGGCCGAAAGCTGTTCAAGTGAAAGTTTCATGTCTTCTCCTTTTTCTCCGATTTTCCTGTGAGACAAAAAAATACCCTCGAAAGGGCGTTTGTCCTCTCATTATAGACAGGGGGGCGAAAAATGTCAACCCATCAGCCATGGGGCAGCCATTGCCCCAGAGATTGATTTTTTGGCCCGGGCGTGATACACTTCATTTGTATCCAGCAGTGAAAGAACAGGAACGGCTTCTGCCGCTCCGGGAAAGAGGAAAAAAACTATGCTTCAACTGCTTTCTGGCAACCCGCGCACCGTGGATGCGCTGGGCTTTCTGCTTGCATTTGCGCTGACCGCGCTGATGGACTCGGTGTTCCACGATAAGCTCCCCCACGACCATGGCCGCGCGTTTGCCGTGAACGGCGAACTCTCTAAGGGCAAGGCCCGGGGTTCCGGCCTCATCTTTGTGCTCTGCATCGCACTGGTCACGCTGGCCGTGGTGCCCTTTAAGGCAGAGTATGTCATCTACACCGTCCTGCTCATTGCGTCCATGCTCTCCGGCTATTTTGACGATGCCGCCGAGACTGCCTGGAACGAGTACAAAAAGGGCCTGATCGACCTGGTCATCGCCGTTGTGGCGGGCGTGACCTACCTGAACTTCAACGGCACGGAGGTCAACTTCCTGAGCTGGAGCTTCAGCCTGCCCTATGCCGTCTACCTCATCCTCATCATCGTCCTGATCTGGGCCAGCATCAACGTGGTCAACTGCACCGATGGCGTGGACGGCCTTTCCGCCAGCCTTGCCGTGGTCAGCATCGGCACCTTCCTGCTGGCCTACTGGGAGGAGCTGGGGGATTACGCCACCGCAGGCATCGTGTTCATTGGTGCCCTGCTGGCTTACCTGTGGCAGAACGCCAAGCCTTCCACCCTGCTGATGGGTGACGCGGGCAGCCGCGCCATGGGCTTCTTCCTGGCCGTCCTGGCCCTCAAGAGCAGCCATCCCTTCGCCTTCCTGCTGGCCGCGCTGGTGTTCATCGTGGACGGCAGCCTTGGCATCCTGAAGATCAGCTTCAAGCGGTTTTTGCATATCTCCATCCTCAAGAACACCCTGACCCCGCTGCACGACCATGTGCGCAAGCGTCTGGGCTGGAGTGATGAGCAGGTCGTGGCCCGCTGGCTCATCCTGCAGGCTGTGGCATCCGCCTGGCTGCTGCTGTTGGTGCGGTAAAACACAAAAAAGAAATGCAGCGCCCGCACAGGAAAACTCCTGCGCGGGCGTTTTGCTGTTCTGGTCCGGGAGGAAAGTTCCAGCTTCCGGTACAGCGTTTCCAGACAGGCTGGGTCACGAATTTCCTGCATGAGTTCACCTCATTTCTTTTATTTCATTGTGCCATGTGTCACAAACAAATGCAAGCAAAACCTTTATAATAGGGACGAAAGTGGAGGAAAAACCAATGGATTCTATTTTTGATCTCGATCATCTGTACCGCACCTATTTCAAGATGGCGCTGCCCTCGGTGTTCGGCCTGATGGTGAGCGTGGTGTATAACCTTGCCGATACCTTTTTCATTGCGCAGTCCAACGATACGGCGCTGATTGCGGGTGTTTCGCTCTGCGCGCCGGTGTTCACAGCCCTCATGGCCTTCGGCAACATCTACGGCCAGGGCGGCAGCTCACTCATTTCCCGCCTGCTGGGACAGGACGACCGTGAGGGCACCGGCCGGGTCAGCTCGTTCTGCTTCTATGTGGCCCTGACCACGGGCGTGGTGTTGGCAGCCCTGATGATGCTGTTCCGCGTCCCGCTGCTGGGCATTCTGGGTGCGACTGCTGAGACGATGCCGCACGCACAGGCCTATTACACCGTGCTGGCCATTGGTGCCCCGGCCACGGTGCTGAACTTTATCCATTCCAACCTCGTCCGCTGTGAGGGCATGGCCACCCAGTCCATGATCGGCAGCATGAGCGGCACGGTTATCAATATCATCCTCGATCCCATCCTTATCACCACAGTGGGCTGGGGCGCAAGGGGTGCGGCCATTGCCACCATTGTGGGCTACCTGTGCAGCGACCTGTACTTCCTGTGGCTGCTTCACAAAAAGAGCCGCTGCCTGTCTGTCAAGCTGTCCCAGTGCCACGTCACGGGCAGGGAGCTGCAGCAGATTTTGGGCGTGGGTGTTACTGCCGCGCTGAGCAACCTGATGCAGAGCCTGACTGTCATTGTGATGAACCAGTTTCTCTTGCCCTATGGCAACGATAAAATTGCCGCCATGGGCATTGCCAGCAAGGTGAGCATGATCGCCCAGCTGGTGCTGGTTGGCTTCTCGTTCGGCGGCATCCCACTGTTCGGTTACCTGTACGGCGCAAAAAAGCGAGACGTGATGCGCAAGCTCATCCGCTTCTGTCTGACCTTCCTCGTCTCCATTGCCGTGGTGCTGTCCCTCATCCTCTGCCTGAATTCCGGGGCGCTGATGCAGCTCTTCGTGCAGGATGCCGGGATGATCGCCACTGGTGCGCAGATGCTCCGCTGGCAGGTCTACACCGCAGCCTTTGGCGGCGTGGTGCTCCTGCTCACGGTGCTGTTCCAGGCAACTGGTAAAATCATACCGTCCTTCCTGCTCTCCATCAGCCGTCAGGGCGTGGTGTTTCTGTTGGCACTGGTGGTCTGCGTACATCTGTTCCAGTATCAGGGCGTGCTGATGGCTCAGGCTGTGGCCGACATCCTGAGCGCTGCGCTGGCCCTTGGCCTGCTGGCGGCCAGCCGCGATATCATTGCAAAACAGTAAACACAAAAACGCCCGGAGGTCCGCTGAAAGCTGTGGTTCTCCGGGCATTTTTCAGTATTCGATGCCTTTGCGCGCCTTGATGCCCTTCTGATAGGGGTGGCGGCAGCATTTCATTTCGGTGGAGTAGTCGGCGGCATCCAGCATCCACTGCGGGGCCTTGTGGGCGGTCAGCACGCATTCCTGCGCGGCGGGGCGCTCCAGAACGGCCCGCCGGAGCAGGTCTTTGTCCACCATGTCCAGCTCCCAGGCTGAACCGGCTTCATCTAAAATGAGCAGGTCGGCAGGCTCGGCCAGTGCGGCGGTCAGGTTTTCGTTCTGCACGGCCCGGGCAGCGGCCTTTTCCACTTCGTTCATCTGGAACACGAACTTCTGCCCGCCCTTGCCCCGGAAAATTTTTGCCCCCAGCTGGGCCAGCAGAGGGATCTCGCCGCTCTGCCCGCCCTTGAGGAACTGCACGATGACAACCCGTTTGCCGCTGCCCAGTGCGCGGAGGGCAAGGCCCATGGCGGCGGTGGTCTTCCCCTTGCCGTCGCCCCAGTAAAGATGCAGCAGGCCCTGTTCCATCATCCGTTCTCCTTTGTGTATTGCACGGTCTCCACCAGGTGCAGGATATGCTGCTCCGGCCAGTCCCGGGCATCCAGCACATAGCCGCCCGCGTTGGGGCCGCACCAGTCGTGAAAGCTGCGGCGGGGCACGCCAAACCGCTCCAGTGCGGCCATCTGGGTGCCGCCATGGGCCACGATGACCAACCGCTCCTGCCCTTCGGCAAGGGCCTTGTCAATGAGGTCGGCCAGCGTTTTGCACACCCTGTTGCAGAAATCGCTCCTGCGCTCCCCGTCCGGGTGGGCGGCGTGCTGCAGCGGGGTGACATAGACCACCTCCGGTGCAAAATCTGCCTGCCGCAGCTGGGCGATGCCCGCGGCGGAAAGGGGGATGTCCCGCTGGCCCTGATATCGTTTTTGCGCGTTGTACTCCGTCTGGCCGTGACGCAGCAGATAAATGAGCATAATCGTTCTCCTTTTTGGTTTGTTCTGCACCATTATAGCCTATTTTGCGGTTATTTTCCAGCCATGCTCTTGCAATTCTTCCGCATTTCAGATATATTGAGTGGGTATGAAATTTCAGGGGAGAGAAGTGTCAATGGAGATCCGGGACCGGAAAGCAGCGCAGCGCCGGGCGGGCATCATGGCCCGCAGGGGCCTGCCGCAGGCAGAGAGAGCGGCGGCCAATGCAGCTATCTGTGCCCGCCTTCTGGCCATGCCCTGCTTCCAAAAGGCAGAGAATCTGCTGCTCTACGCCGCTTTTGGCGGGGAGGTGGATCTTGCTGGGCTGGCAGAGCAGGCGGCCCGGCTGGGCAAAACGGTGGCCTATCCGGTCTGTGGGGAAAACTTTACCCTGACCGCCGCCGTGCCGGGGCCGGACGGCTGGGAGGTGGGGGCTTACGGCATCCGCACACCGGTTCTGGAACGGGCGGCGCTCATCCGGCCGGAGGCGCTTGATCTGGTGCTGGTGCCCTGCACTGCCTTTGATGCGGTCTGCCGCCGGGTGGGCATGGGCAAGGGCTACTATGACCGCTATCTGCCCAGGTGCCGGAACGCCGTGGCGCTGGGCGTGGCCTTTGAGGCCCAGCGGGTGCCGGAAGCGGCTGCAGATGAACAGGACCGGCAGCTGGATGGATTTGTAACAGAGAGGAAAGTATATCGTGGAACTGATGAATTTGAGCTGTGAAGGTTTTCTGGAGGAGCTGGCCAGCAAGGCGGCGGCTCCGGGCGGCGGCGGCGCTTCGGCGCTGGTGGGCGCGGCCGGTGTGGCGCTGGGCAGCATGGTGGGCAGCCTGACCGTGGGTAAAAAGAAATATGCTGCCGTGGAAGCGGACATCATTGCCCTGAATGTCCGGGCCGAGGCCCTGCGCAAGCGGCTGGAAGCGCTGGTACAGGCCGACGCGGAGGCCTTTCTGCCTGTTGCGGCGGCCTACAAGCTGCCGAAGGAGACCCCGGAACAGCAGGTCCACAAGGCCGCGGTGCTGGAAAAGGCACTGGACAGAGCCTGCGCCGTGCCGCTGGAGGTGATGACTGCCTGCGGTGAGGGCATCGCACTGGCCGCAGAGTACGCCGAAAAGGGCAGCGTGCTGGCCCGTTCCGATGCCGGATGCGCGGCGCTGTTCTGCAAGGCAGCCATGCAGGCAGCGGGGCTGAACGTGAAGGTCAACACCCGCCTGATGGCAGACAAGGCCCATGCGGATGCGCTGGAGGCCAGAGCGGAACAGCTGCTGGCCGAGTTTGTGCCGCAGGCTGACAGGGTCTATCAGACTGTATCAAATGAGTGAGGGGAGAAGAAAATGGCTCAGATCTTGAAGGGTGCGCCTGTGGTGGCCGCCATGAACGAAGCAAACGCCGCGCGCTGTGCCGCGCTGAAGGAAAAGGGCATCGTGCCCACGCTGGCTGTGGTGCGGGTCGGCGCGCGGGAGGATGACATTTCTTATGAAAAGGGGATCGTCACCCGGTGCGGTAAGGTTGGCGTGGAGGTGCGGCAGTTCCATCTGGCGGAAGATGTTACGCAGGAGGAACTGCTGGATGTGATCCGGCAGATCAATGGGGATGCATCGGTTCACGGGTGCCTGATCTTCCGGCCCCTGCCAAAGCGGTTCGATGACTGCAGGGTCCAGGAGGCGCTTGCCCCGGAAAAGGACGTGGACGGCATCACGGACGGCTCGATGGCTGGTGTGTTTACCAACATGCCCATCGGTTATCCGCCCTGCACGGCGCAGGCCTGCCTTGAGATCCTGAAATACTACAACGTGCCGCTGTCCGGCAAACGGGCCGTGGTCGTGGGCCGCAGCCTGGTGGTGGGCAAGCCCGCCGCCATGATGCTGGATCGGGAGAACGCCACCGTGACCCTCTGCAATTCCCGGACCCGGGACCTGCCCGCCCTCTGCCGGGAGGCCGATGTGCTGGTGGTCGCCATGGGCAGGCGGGGAGCCATCGGGGCCGATTGCCTGCGGGAAGGTCAGGTCGTGGTGGATGTGGGCATCCACGTCAACGAAGAGGGCAAGCTCTGCGGCGATGTCCGCTTTGATGAGGCAGAACCCATCGTGGAGGCTGTTACCCCGGTGCCCGGCGGTGTGGGCACAGTGACCACCTCTGTGCTGGTGGGCCATGTGGTGGATGCCGCATCCGCACAGTAAAACAGAGAACAACAGGCGGTGCCGGAGATTTCCGGCACCGCCTGTTGTTTTCATACGGTTGCAAGCACGGCAAGGATGCTCTGCCAGCGGGGGTTCTGCGCCTGCTGTGCGGCACGGCGGGGCGCGGAAGGCGAAACCGTGCGGGCAGGACGCTGGACGCAGTCAGCCGGCTGCGCAAAGGGGGAGGCGAGTTCGGCCTGCCAGCGGGCGGCCAGTGCCATGGCCTCAGGGTTGGATTGCAGGGTGCGGCGCTCCGTTCCGGCCAGAAAATCGCCCAGCCAGCAGAGGATTGCCGCAATGGGCAGGCAGTCGGCGGCACGGGTGGACCAGTAGTTCCACTCGCCGCCCCGGCCCACAAAGCTCTCCACGGTGATCATGGCACCTTCCCGGGCAGATTGAGGCAGGCAGGAGCGGGAGGTGCCTGCCGCGCGGCGCAGCTCCCGCAGAATGATCTCAGTACGGCCCGCGTCCAGGGTGTCGTCCCGGATGCAGGCGGAAAAGTCCGCGCTGTCCAGCAGGTTCTCGGCCCGGGTGGGGAATTGCCCTGTCATCTCGCCGGATGCGTTGTGGCAGAGCTGCCAGCCCTTGCGGAACAGCTGGAAGTTCAGGTTGCGGCGGCCCATGGTGGAGTAAAACACCCGGGCGCGGCCATTGGGAGACTGCCGCAGCTCCAGATAGGCATCAGCGCCGCCCAGGTCCTGTACCTTGACGGTCAGGAGCAGGGAAGAATTGTTTTTTTGTGCGGACATGGCACGGTGCATCTCTTCAAAATAGCGGCTGGCATCCATAGCGGGTCTCCTCTCTGGTTTTGGATGATGTGTCGGAAACCATCCATCGGTTGTTCTCTGTCTGCATTATAGCATAGACAACAACAAAATACAACTATAAGTTTGACAAAAACCAAAATATTTTGGAAATTCGGGGATGCGGACAAACGGATTGGTTGTAAATGGAAAAGGCTTCTCCCGTCGGAGAAGCCTTTTGTGATGGCAGGATTCAATCGCCCAGCTCCCGGATCTCATTCTGGATGAGCCGCCCCGCGGCGCGTGCCAGCTGATCCATGCCCCGGATGCGGGCGAGATTTTTGCCGTAGATGCGTTCTGCATCGTGGCTGGAGCTGTCCTCGCCCATGAACACGGCAGAAACACGCAGACCTTTGCGCCGCAGGGTGCGCACCTCGGCGGCGGCATCGTCCACGCCGTAGGAGCCGCCGTAATCACAACCCAGCGGTTGTTCCGGGCTGGGCGGTACGCGGCGGCTGTCGTTGGGGGAAGCATCTGTCAGCAGGATGAGCAGATGCCGGGGTGCGGGGCCGGGGTCAAAGCTGACCAGATCGCCTGCCGCCCGCAGGGCAAGGCCGTCGCGGTTCCAGCCCGATGCAAAATACTGGTCGATCCCCTGCAGGCTTTTGTCCGCAAAGCCCTTGAGCACCCGCAGAACCGTATAGCCCCGCAGGCTGCAGAAGCTGCTGACCCGCACCGGGATGCCGCAGGCGGCAAGACTCTGGGCCAGGATCGTGCCCTGCGCCGCAATGACCTCCTGACAGTGGAGCCGGGAAGCCGAAGCGTCCAGCAGCAGGTCCACGGTGAAGGAGGGCTGATTCTCCTCCTCGGCACAGCGGAACACCCGGCTGTCGTTCAGAAGGGGAGCGCGCCAGACCCGCTCCGGGTCCAGAGCGCCGCTGCGGGCGATCCGGGCATTGGGCTGCTGGTGGACCAGAATGCAGTTGCGGATCTGCTCGGTGAGCCGGAGCACCACACTGCGGTGAAGTGCCCGGTTTTTGGCGTAGTAGGCACGGTTGCGGTCGGCCTGCAGCTGAGCCTGTTCGGCCAGGTGCTTTGCCTCCGGTGTGGGGGCCTGTTCCGGGCTGGGCACGCCGGAGGCAAACCAGAGGCGGCACCCGAGGTGCGCCCCGGTGCAGAGCGCCTGCTCGGCCTTGCGCAGACGCTCGGGCGGATAGAGGGAACGGCCAAAGCAGCTTTCAATGTAGGCGCGGTCCTCGGCGGCATTCTGCCGCAGGGTGATGTGGGCCAGCCGCTTGTCTGCCGTGGGGCCGGAGCCGCCCGCTTCCACGGAACCGGAGTGCTCCACGGTCAGACGGTCGGTCTTGATCATCTGGGTGGGCAGCGTTTTGGTGGCAAGAGAGGCCAGCAGCCCCTCCAGATGCAGATGAAGCCCCACTTTGTGCCGGATCCTGCCGTCAAACAGGGCAAACCTTGCAAACAGGCCCAGCAGCTCACCCTTGAGCTGGCCGGGCTGGGGCGGTTGGGAGGGAGAAAGTGCCTCTGCCAGCCGGCTCTCGTAGGGGGTCATCACAGGCGGATGCCTGCCCTGTACGGTGCGCCAGCGGTCGGCCTGCATGGTGTAGACCAGCTGATTTTTTGCCATCCACTCCTGCCGCGAAAGCTTGTACTGGATGCCGAAGAAATAGTCCGCGTGGGCCCGGCGCAGCTCGGAAAGGACCGGGCGGCGGGGCAGCTCCAGCAGATAGACCGCGCTTTCGAGGTAGAGCCATGTCAGATCGTCCAGCTGGCTCTCCCGGAGATCGCCGTCCCATGTGGCAAAAAGGTCGCGGAGCAGGTCGTCGCCATAGTATTTGTGCACCAGTCCCACGACACAGTTCATATAAAAATCGATCGTGCCGTCGGTGTTGCGTGCCAGGAAAAGCGGCTCAAAGCCGTAGGCTCCCGCCGCCGCCCACACCTGATTGGCGGCCCGCCGCTCCTCGGCGGTATAACTCCGGGCATCCATCAGCGGAACAGCTTTTCAGCCGTCAGGCTGGCCGGGATGCGGGCGGCGATCACGTCCCGGATCAGCCCCTGCTCGTAGGAATCAAAGGCCTTGTTGGTGATGCCCATGTCCAGCGCAGGCCCCGCAGCCACGCCCCGGCGCATCAGGCGCAGAGCGTCCAGCATTCCGCGCAGATCCAGCGCTTTGGTGGAAATTTCGGCGCTGTCGCATTTCTTTTGCAGGTCGAGGAAGAGCAGAGCAAACTGGTGCACATATTTGTCCGTCAGGTCGGCAAACTGGGCCCGCAGCAGCTTTTCAAGGTTTTCCTCCGTGATGGTGGGCATCTGGATGACTGCAAAGCGGGAAGTCAGGGCCTCGTTCAGCTCTCGGGTGCCCGCGTAGCCATAGTTCATGGTGGCGATGAAGCGGGTCTCTTCGGCCAGCGGGATGCGCTCGTAGCCGGGCACATCAATGGCGCGGCGGAAGTCCAGCACGGCGTGGAGGACGGCCAGGGCCTCGTTTTTGGCCATGTTGATCTCGTCCAGCACGCCGAAGCCGCCGCACTGGGCACAGCGGTAGACCGGCCCGGGCCGGAAGGTGACCGCCCCATCCACAAAGGTGTCCATGCCGATGAGGGAGGCTGCATCCATGTTCACATGGAACGAGATATCCCATGCGGGGCGGCCAAAAGCGGCGGCCAGATTCTCGGCCAGCACATTTTTGCCGGTGGCCTTGCCGCCGGCCAGCAGCAGGTTTTCGCCGCAGAGCAGGGCCGCCAGTGCCTGCTCCCAGACCTCCCGGCCATAATAGGTAAAGCCGGAAGCCGGGATGCGGGGGCGCAGGGCCTCGGGCAGAGCGTGGGCGGCGCGGTATTCTTCCACAGCACGCAGCAGGTCGGGGCTGATGCCCTCCTGCCGTAATGTTTCCATCAGATCAGACATCCAAGACATCTCCTTGCGGTTGGCTTTGCCAAACCGATTTTTCAGCCTTATCATAGCACAACCGCTCCGGTTTGTGTAGGGGGCGCGGGGGCATTTTTTGCCGGATTTTTGCCCGGGAAATGCCGCAGGGCGGAACGGATCTGTGTGCTGCCGTGCGGACGAAGGAGTTTTTCGTGCCCGGGGATCGTGCGGCAGCGGATATTTTGTGGAAAGCTGTCGAAATGGCAGGTGTTCCGCGTTGTGGGTATCCACTTTTGGCTCAGAATGGTAAAAATTCCGGAAATTCGATTGACAAATCCGAATATTTATCGTATAACCTATATATGGGAACAATTCCGGAGGGAATGCGGAACTCGTGCCCCTGCCCGTTCCTGTCGGAGGAACCACGGTCTGGTTCTGGTGCCGGTGTACTTGGTTTGGTGCAGACGGTAAGTATAGATTGATTTGAAAGAGAGGAATCCCCGTTATGATGAACAATGAGATCAAAATGCCCGCTAACTTTGCTGCGATCGATGAGAACGAAATGGTGTACCTGCAGGGTGGTGCAACCACCGAGGCTACCGCTTGGGACGTGTTCCTGAACGTTGGCAAGCTGTTCAACTACATCGCCCGCGTGTTCTCCGCAGGCAGCTCCATCGTCAACAACATCAATGTTATCGTGACTACCTTCCAGACCCTGAGCACCTTCAGCCTGACCGCTAAGAACTAAGGTTTGGGCCAAAACCGAATCAGCATTCACAGGGCATCCGCTCCGGCAGGCGCGGGTGCTCTTTTTTGCTGCACAGGGCGGGAAGGCATTCGCCCCCAAATGCAGGAAAGCAGCCGTTTTTCTGCAAAGCGGGCGGATTGTCCATTGACAAGGCTCAAGAGGGTGTCGTATACTAACGGTGCCTTGCAAGAAACCCCGCATCCGCGGAATAAAAGAGGAGAGAGAATATGAAAAATAACAACAGCAGCATCAAGCCCGTTGTCGCTGTCGGTATCGGCGCGGCATTGTTCTTTGTTCTGGGACGTTTTGTGGCCATTCCCAGCCCGGTGCCCAACACCAACATCAGCCTGCAGTACGCCGTTCTGGCCCTGCTGGCTGCCATGTACGGCCCCGTGGTCGGCGGCCTGATCGGCTTTATCGGCCACACCCTCATCGACCTGTCCTGGGGCGGCAGCCCCTGGTGGAGCTGGGTCATCGCCTCCGCCTTTGTGGGCGTTGTGGTGGGCCTGTTCTCCAAGAAGCTGAACCTGCAGGAAGGCGAGTTCAGCAAGAAGCAGGTGGCTTTCTTTGCGCTGGCCAATATCGTGGCCCATCTGCTGGCCTGGATCCTGGTGGCCCCCGTGCTGGATATTGCCATCTACGCCGAGCCCGTCAAGAAGGTGTTTGCACAGGGTGCATTTGCCGCCGTGTCCAACAGTATCACCGCTGTGGTGGTGGGCGGCCTGCTGGTGCTGGCTTACACCAGAACCATCGCCAAGAAGGGCTCTCTGGATCAGGAGTGATCCCCGCATGAAACCCGGCCTTTCCATCTGCGCCGTCCGGCCCGTTGGAAAGGCTTTTTTGATGAACAGCTGAGGTACCATACCCATGGCAGAACGTAAACCCATCATCTCATTCCGCAACTTTTCCTTCCAGTACCGCGCCCAGAAGCGCCCCACCCTGACCGATATCAATCTGGAGATCTACCCGGGTGAACGGGTGCTCATTGCGGGCCCCTCCGGCAGCGGCAAGAGCACGCTGGCGGGGTGCATCAACGGGCTGAACCCGTTTTCCAACCCCGGCGCGTGCACCGGCACCCTGACCGTGGACGGTGTGGATGCGCCCCACAGCAGCCTCTTTGAGCTTTCGGCCCATGTGGGCACGGTGCTGCAGGACCCGGACGGCCAGTTCATCGGGCTGACCGTGGGCGAGGACATTGCCTTTGCACTGGAAAACAGCTGCACCCCGCAGGATGAGATGCACGCCATCACCCGCCATGCCGCCGAGCTGGTGGGCATCGAGAACCACCTCGGCTATGCGCCGCACGAGCTTTCGGGCGGGCAGAAGCAGCGGGTGAGCCTGGCGGGCGTGATGGTGGATCAGGTCAAGATCCTGCTCTTCGATGAGCCGCTGGCCAACCTCGACCCCGCCACCGGCAAGCAGGCCATTGAGCTGATCGACGAGATCCAGAAAAAGACCGACACCACAGTGCTCATCATCGAGCATCGGCTGGAGGATGTGCTCTGGCGGAACGTGGACCGCATCGTGCTGGTGAACGGCGGCACCATTCTGGCAGACCTGCGCCCGGACGAGCTGCTCTCGGGCAGCCTGCTGGCGGAAAACGGCATCCGGGAGCCGCTGTATGTCACGGCTCTGCGCTATGCCGGGGTGGATATCACTCCGGACAAGCACCCCGCCCATGTGGACAGCCTTGTGCTGGACGATACCGACACCCAGAAGCTCCGGGACTGGTTCACGGCCCGGCCCCGGCCCGCCGCGCAGCCGGAACGGGAGCCGTTGCTGGAGGTAAAGGGCCTGAGCTTTGGTTATCAGAAGGGCCAGCAGACCCTGCGGGATGTCAGCTTCTCAATCGGCAAGGGGGAAATGGTGAGCATCGTGGGCCGGAACGGCGCAGGCAAATCTACCCTTTCCAAGCTCATCTGCGGCTTCGAGACCCCGGATGCGGGCGAGATCTTCCTGAACGGCAAGCCGCTGGCTGAGGAGAACATCCGCCGCCGCGCCCAGCACATTGGCTATGTGATGCAGAACCCCAACCAGATGATCTCCAAGACCATGATCTACGATGAGGTGGCTCTGGGTCTGCAGCGCTCCGGCCTGACCGAGGAGCAGATCCGGGAAAAGGTGGAAGCGACCCTCAGGGTCTGCGGCCTGTATCCTTTCCGGAACTGGCCCATTTCTGCACTGAGCTTCGGCCAGAAAAAGCGGGTGACCATTGCCAGCGTGCTGGTGCTTGACCCGGAGCTCATCCTTCTGGATGAGCCCACCGCCGGGCAGGATTTCCGGCACTATACCGACATCATGGAGTTCCTGCGGGGCCTGAATGCCCGGGGTGTGACGGTGGTGATGATCACCCATGACATGCACCTGATGCTGGAATACACCCGCCGCGCGCTGGTGTTCTGCGATGGACGGCTCATTGCCGACCGCACCGCGGCCGCCGTTCTGTGTGACCCTGCGCTGGTGGAACAGGCGGCTCTGAAGGAGACCAGCCTGTACACGCTGGCCAACCGCTACGGCATTGCGCCCGCACAGGAATTTGTAGAGAGATTTATTGAGCAGGACAGGGAGGTGAGAGAGGGTGGCCGCTAAGACTGTTTTGAATTATCTCCCCCGGGAGAGCGTCATCCATAAGATGACCGGCACCACCAAGCTGGCGTTCTTCCTGTTGTTTACATTTGCCAGCATGATCACCTACAACACCTGGGTGCTGCTGGGCCTGTTGGTGGTCAGCCTGCTGGCCTTCAGGCTGAGCCGGATCAAATTCCGGGAAGTCCGGTTTATGATGACCTTTATGCTGGTGTTCCTGCTGCTGAACAACCTGTTCATCTTCCTGTTCGATCCCAATCAGGGTACCACTCTGTACAGCACCCGCACGGTGCTCTGCCACCTGTTCTGGCGGTATGACCTGACAGCGGAACAGCTGTTCTACATGATCAACATCAGCCTGAAATATTTTGTGGCCCTGCCGGTGGCCATCCTCTTCATCTCTGCCACCGACCCCAGCGAGTTTGCTGCCAGCCTGAACAGCATCGGCATCTCGTATAAGGTCGGATATTCGGTGGCCATTGCCCTGCGCTACATCCCCGATATCCAGCGCGACTACCACAGCATCAGCCAGGCCCAGCAGGCCCGCGGCGTGGAGCTGGGCAAAAAGGAGCCCTTCTTCAAGCGGATGAAGAACTCTGTCAATATCCTGCTGCCGCTCATCCTGACCAGCCTGAACCGCATCGACACCATTTCCAACGCGATGGAGCTGCGCGGCTTCGGCAAGAACAGCAAGCGCACCTGGTATACCCAGCGCCCCTTTGCCCGGCGGGACTTCATTGCCCTGGGCGTGGGCGCGGCCCTGCTGCTCATCAGCCTGACCGTGACCATCCGCTTTGGAAGGTTCTATAACCCATTCCTCTGAACAAAAAGACATCCCCGCACTTCCTGTTTCGGCAGGCCGTGCGGGGATGTTTTGCTTTTACAGACCGTTGGTTCAATGATGCCGCAAGAAAGAGGGGGCCGTGTTACGCCGCGTCCACGAACTCCTCCGGGTCTTCCACGGCATCGGTGATGGTCTCCTCCGCGTCATCGGAGGAGTCGGCAGGCTGCTCCGGGTGGAGCAGAGCGTTGAGCAGGTCACGGAAGTCGATCAGGCTGTCGTCCACCTGCTGATTCCGGGCCAGCAGGTCCTGCACCATGTCGGGCTTGTCGGTGATGAGGTCGTCCACACCCAGCTCCAGCATGTGGGTGGCGACCTTTTCGCGGTCGATGGTCCAGGCAGACACAGTCTTGCCCCGCAGATGGACGGCGTTGACCATGCCGGAGGTGATAAAGGTGGTCTCCACGCTGAAAAAGTCGGCATCGGGCAGGCCGTAGTAGTTGCCTACGCCCAGAGCCAGAATGTAGCCGGTGGGGTACTCAGGGGCCAGCGCCTTGACCTTGTGCAGGGTCTCGTAGCTCTGGGAGACTAACTATTAAAAGTCAAGCCCCAAAATGAAAAAATCCGCCAACCGAC